>Ga0163162_10001231_pt1 | contig 23940 bp, 10 predicted proteins | sample S55metaG_FD_115310 | JGI IMG/M metagenome (GOLD analysis project Ga0163162, IMG submission 115310) | Switchgrass rhizosphere microbial communities from Kellogg Biological Station, Michigan, USA - S5-5 metaG | ecosystem: Host-associated > Plants > Roots > Rhizosphere > Soil | place: USA... | reverse complement strand
TAGTCGAAGAGTTTCACCGTGGCTTGATCGCATGTCACCGTGAGCTTGGGGACCACGGCGCGGCCGTGCGGGCTTACCGCCGCTGCAGCGAGCTGCTGCTCAAGATCCTGGGTGTGCAACCGAGTTCCAAGACCCTTGCGCTCTACCACAGCGTTAGGCACGAGGCGATGGCACAAGCGGGCTGCGAACTTTGACCAAACCTAGGAGGGTCCTTGAATCATCCATTCGATGGACAGCCTGGATGTGGCGCTCGGACAGCCGTGGGCGGGCGTTGGGGTTTCCACCTTCTCCGGTCTGCAGTTTCGCTACATGGCGCGGTAAGGGGTCGCCCGAGTGTGCGCCGTGTGGACGGGTCGCGCTCCATCGTGCGGTAACGCGGACCACTCGCCGAGGCACACGGTGGGCAGGCTGTGTTGCTGTGAGCCATTTGCGAGTTTCCGGCCAGTAGATTCGACGCAGCTTGCGAGGCGCATGTTTCTAGGCGAGCCCCCGAGGCCCAACGCATGAGCTAAGTGGGCCCTACGGGCGCGCGCGTGTGAAGGGTTTGGCCGCAGCGGATTAAGGCACGGCAATGAAAGGTAGCTTTTACGGGCTGGTCAGCTCAGGAATGCTGGTGCTGTCTACGGGCGTTGCGCTATTGAGTCTTCCGGTTGGATCAGTACTTGCCGATGTACAGGAATCTAGCCACGCCCTGGCCAAGCAGGCGAGGCAGCCGCGAGTGCTGGGAAAGAGAGCGGTCATGCATGTCTACTACTACGCGCCTAGGACGCTTGAAATCACCGCGGTCACCTCACGCTTCTTTAGGGACGTTGATGCCTGCGAGCGTGCGGTCGGCGCCGTCCTCAGCATTGTGACGCCGCACGCAACCGACGGTGATCTGGTGGATGCGCAGTGCGTGGCGATTGATCCCCCGGCAGAGATCGCGCGGCCGGAGAACAAACCTCCGCCTGTCGAGGTCACTGAGCTGTGAATCTGTCGGGAAGTCTCGGGCGACACGGTACGGAGCACGCTCACATGGTGTGGCGCCGCGGTACCTGTGACCGGGGTCTAATTTCTAGGAGTCCCGACGCGTTCGCAAAAAGCCCGGCGCTCCATCGCGATGCGGTACCTTGAGAGTGCGCAAGCCAGGAGTCCTGGATAAATGCTGACCGCCGCGCACGCCGGCTCCTGCACCGCGTCACCGGCACGTTCACTGCAACGGGCTATCCGGCGATCGAACTGCGCGCCTAGGCGGTTGTCAGTCACGAGCCCGAGTGAGCCGGGAGTCGTATCGGTTGCCCGGCATCGGTTCTGCGCACAAGAGTGCTCGGTCTTCCAAGGGATACTCTCGAAGCGCTCGCGTGGCACGCCCTCGGCAACTGCGCGATCTCCAAGCGTCTCAACGCGCAGATCGAACTCCAAGCCGCGCTCCTCTGAGGGCGGCTGTGTATGAGTGGCATTACGTGGATTGCACTGCTAGCGGTGGGCGTGACTGTCGCCGCTATGGTCGATGCAGTACGACTCTGTCTTGAGTTGACCACGGGCGAGGAAACCTAACCGCTCGGAGCAGGTTCTTCGAAAGCCGGTGCGCTATGGGGCCGGTTTCGAAACTCACGCGTGCGAGGACTGGGACAGGCTGCTGTCCCTCACTCCAATTCCGCCTTCCTCAAACCAGACTCGTTGGCAGAGGGAAGCAGCGACCTCTGGTAGGTCCGTGACGCGCACTCAGTGTATCGCCACACTTAGGGCATGCCTTTCACGCCTCTGCGCGTCCGCCGGACGCGGCGAGCAAGCGCGGTGGCAAGTACACGCTCACTGAAAAACTTCGATCCATGCTCGCGTGGATCTTGCCAGTCCCCCGCAGGGGGGATACCACACTCATGTCCAGCTTCTCACCATGTGGATCATGTTGTGGTCGCAGGAGGAGTGCCAGGATGTCATCAAGTAAACCCGTAAGTCGCGTCGCGATCGTTGGAACCGGGGTGATCGGCGCCAGCTGGGCTGCGTACTATCTTGCGCGCGGCCTGGATGTTGTCGCGACGGATCCGGGGCCGAACGCAGAGAGCGCTCTGCGCAAGTACGTCGATGAGGCGTGGAGCGGGCTTGCGTCCTCCGGTCTGTCGACCGGCGCATCGCGCGATCGGCTGACTTTCACGCCGAATCTAACCAAGGCGCTTGCCGAGGCCGATTTCGTGCAAGAAAACGCTCCGGAGCGTCCGGATTTCAAGAGCAAGCTGTTCGCCGATATGGATGCTGCCGCGCCTGCGGATGCAATCCTGGCGTCGAGCTCTTCGAGTATCACGATGGATGTCATTCAGTCCGCTTGCAAGCGTCCGGAGCGGTGCGTGATCGGTCACCCATTCAATCCGCCGCACGTCATTCCGTTAGTCGAAGTGGTCGGCGGAGCGAAAACCTCGCCAGGGACGATTGCGCGCACCATGTCCTTTTACGCCTCGATCGGCAAGAAGCCCATCCGTCTCTACAAGGCCCTTCCGGGGCACGTGGCGAATCGATTGCAGGCCGCGCTCTACAAGGAGGTGCTGTACCTCGTACAGCAGGGTGTGCTCAGCGTGGCGGACGCCGACACCGCCGTGAGCTATGGCCCCGGGCTGCGCTGGGGCGTGATGGGGCCCAGCTTGCAGTGGCACGTAGGCGGCGGCGCGGGTGGGATCCGTCACTTCATGGAGCAGCTGATGGGTCCTCTTGAGGGACTGATGAAGGCGCTCGGCACTCCCGAGGTGACACCGGCGCTTAAGCAAAAAGTCGCCGACGCGGTGCTCGAGGAGGCGAACGGACGCTCGGTGGAGCAGCTCGCCCGAGCGGAGAACTCCGTGCTCGGTGGGCTACTCGCGCTGCGTTCGCAGGCGAGCCTGTGAGCCGTTGCCTGCAAGTAAAAGGAACACGAGCATGAGCACCATCAGTTTGAATACCGCGAGGACCGCCCAGAATTCCACCACGGACTCCGGTCGCCTCTTCTTCCTCGATGCGTCGGTGGGTCGCGTGCTGTCGGTTAAGCCAGACGGCTCGGATCTGAGGACCGTTGTGGACATTGGGAGAAAGATCCCCGACGGACTGGTGGCCGATGTTGCATCGGGTTACCTGTATTGGACAAACATGGGGAACCCCAAGGCGAACGACGGCTCCATCCTGCGGTCCGATCTCGATGGCCGGAACATGACGAGCATCGTCCCGCCCGGGGGTACGTTTACCCCTAAGCAGCTCCAGCTCGACAAGGAGAACGGCAAGCTCTACTGGTGCGACCGCGAGGGCATGCGCGTCATGCGCGCCAACCTCGACGGCTCAGGCGTGGAGACCCTGGTTGACACGAGTCAAGGTGATGCGCGACCCGGCCCGGATGCGAGGAAATGGTGCGTCGGGATCGCGGTCGATGCAGCTGGCGGCAAGATCTACTGGACGCAAAAGGGCGGTGACAATGCCGGTGAGGGACGAATCCTCCGTGCCGGCATAGACATTCCAGCAGGCAAGAGCGCGGCTAATCGCCCCGATGTCGAGCTGCTCTACGACAGCCTTCCGGAACCGATCGACCTCGAGCTCGACGTGCGCAGCCGGATGATCTACTGGACGGATCGCGGCGATCCTCCGCGCGGCAACACGGTAAACCGGGCTCCCATGGATCCAGCGCCCGGTGCGCCCCAGGTGCCCGAGATTCTCTTCTCCCACCTCATGGAAGGGATCGGCATCGCCTTGGATCGCAAGGGTGGCCGCATGTTCATGACTGACTTGGGGGGGTCCGTGTACAGCGCGAGTCTAGACGGATCGAGTGCGAAAACGCTGCTCATGGCCGTGGGCAATCTGACTGGTATCGCATACGCCGAGCTTCCATAGAGTCTGCCCGCGGAGCGCCCGTAGGGAACCTTCATAGGGGAACAGCTTATGAATGCTGTGACTGATAGGGTGATTCGCGTTGCCGGGCGGGACCCGTTGAGCGCGACACTCGAACACAAGCTGGCCAATCCGGACACCTCACCGGACTTCGACCTGCATGAGGCTGTGAATGACGTGCTTGCAGATGTCGGCCTGAGCGTGGCCGACAGCGGCGGCAAGCTCGCGTTCCGCGGACGCGATCCGATCATCGCCAGCCCCTTCCGCTTCGGCTCCATGGCCGCGGTTGGTCTGGCAGCCAAGAGTGTGGCAGTCGCGGCACTCTGGAAACAGCGGACAGGGGAAGGGCAGGACATCTCGCTGGACGTGAGAAAGGCACTGCGGCGTTTTTGCGGATTCTTCGAGGGGAAGTGGGAGACCATCAACGGCCGGCCGCCATCGGCCTGGGATTTTGCGGGCAGCCCCTTCTTGAGGATACCGCTCTTCCGCGAGACACGCGATGGACGCCACGTAGTAGCTCTCGACTTCTATCCAAAACTGCGTGCAGGCACCCTCAACCTCCTGAGATGCAGCGAGAGTTCCGAGGCGATCGATAACGCGATTCTGCAGTGGCGTGCGGATGAGCTCGAGAATGCTGCTGCCGAACAGGGTCTCGTCTTGGCGAAGGTGCGCACGAACGAGGAGTTTCGCCGGGAGCTTCAGTATTCTGAGGTGCTGGCGCATATGCCGCTGATCACCATCGAAAAGATCGGCGACAGCGAGCCGGCGCCGCTGCCGCGCGCCGGCAAGCAGCCGCTGAGTGGTGTCCGCGCGCTGGGCATGGGACATGTCATAGCCGGAGCGGCAATCGGTAGGGACCTCGCTTATTACGGCGCGGACGTTCTCAACGTCTGGCGGCCGAACGATTCGGAGCTGGAGGGATTCGCCTGGGACGTGCAGGTCGGCATGCGCTCGACGATATTGGACGACTCCGGGGAGGATCGTGCCCGGTTCGGCCAGCTGCTGCAGAAGGCCGATGTGTTCTTCGCCAACAAGCGGCCGGGCTTCCTAAGGCGGCTGGGGCTCGAAGCGGAGGAATTGTGCGCGCGCAAGCCCGGTTTGATACACGCGACGGTCGTCCTGCACGGCACCCGCGGTCCTTGGTCGAACCGTCCGGGGTTCGATGAGATCGGCGCTTCCGTAGCCGGTGTCTTTGCCCTGGAAGGAACGCTCAGCCGGCCGCGACAACCCCCGATCGTGCCCATTTGCGACAACGTAGTGGGCTGGCTCGGCACCGTGGGAGTGCTGGCGGCCCTGCGGCGCCGGGCGATCGAGGGCGGAAGCTACCGGGTAGTGGTCTCGCTTACCCGGACGGTGCTCTGGCTGCTTTCACTCGGGATTTTCGACAAGGCGTACGCCCGAGCGACGGCGGGCGCAACCGACGAGCACAGTTATGTCGCGCCCGATCTCTTCACCGCGGAGACGGCTTTGGGGACCTATCAGGGCATGACAGACCAGGTGGTCATGTCCCGCACACCGGGGTCCTTTAGCACCGTGCTGGTTCCGCGGGGCTCATGTAAGCCCGAGTGGCTCGAATGAAGTGATCGGACCCGGCGACGAGTGATCACCAACCTCGGTTCGGCGCGAACATAGCAATTGCGCCGAGCACTCTCCGCAAAGGAGCTGTCCACAGTCATGAACGAGATCATTGCATCGGGGGACGCGTCGCGGGGCGCGTCCCCGGGGGATGGCAAGTCACAAGTGGCCTCGAGGCAGGCGGCAGGGCAGGCAGGCCACAGGCCGCGAGTCGTCATCCTCGGCGGAGGCTTTGCGGGCATCGCGGCTGCGAAGGCTTTGAGCGGCTGCGACGCCGATGTCACGCTGATTGACCGGCGTAACCATCACATTTTTCAGCCCTTGCTCTATCAGGTCGCGACGGCTCTGGTAGGCCCCTCCGACGTCGCTGCTCCGATCCGGCAGCTCGCACGTCGACAGCAAAATCTCACGGTGATGCTCGCCGAGGTGTCGGGTCTCGCGGAGACGGGTGGCGCCGTCCTCACCTATGCGCCAGGTGTTGGGCCCGGCCAACTGGCCTTCGACTATCTGATCCTGGCGCCAGGCATGCAGGCGAGCTACTTCGGCCACGACGAATTCGCCCGTTACGCCCCGAGCCTCAAGACCCTCGCCGATGCCGAGCGGGTGCGCGCGAAGATTCTCAGCTCGTACGAGACGGCAGAGGAAACCGATGATCCGGCTGAACGCCGGCGCCTGTTGACGCTTGTCCTGGTAGGCGCGGGTCCCACGGGCGTCGAGCTGGCGGCCTCCATCGCCGGGCTGGCGCGCGCCACCTTGCGTTCGAGCTTCCGCCGGATCGACCCGGCGGAGACCCGGATTCTGCTGGTCGAGGCGGGCAAGCGGATCCTGCCGAGCTTCGACGAGGCGTTGGCCGGCAGGGCCGCGAAACGGCTCGCCGAGCTTGGCGTCCAGGTCATGACCGAGACAAAGGTCGAGAGGATCGATGCACAGGGTGTAGTCGTCGGGGGCCAGGAAATCGCGAGTGCAACCGTGTTGTGGACCGCGGGTGTTGCGCCCGCGCCGATTCTCAAGGAGCTGAATGGCGAGACGGATCGCGCCGGTCGTATTCGTGTCTTGCCCAACATGGAAGTCCCGGACCGGCCAGGGGTCTTCGTCGTCGGTGATGCCGCCGCGCTCAGCCAGGACGGGCGGCCCGTGCCGGGTGTCGCCCAGGTAGCGATCCAACAGGGTCGTTATGTCGGGCAGCTCATCCGCGCTCGCATTGAAGGCCGCGCGTCGGCTCGCCCGTTTCGCTACTTCGATAAGGGTAATATGGCCGTAGTGGGGCGGAACTTTGCGCTACTCGAATCCCGGCGCCTCCGAAGCAGTGGCTACCTGACGTGGCTCATCTGGGGAACCATCCATCTGTTATTCCTCCCGCAGCTTCAGAGCCGACTTCGCGTCGCGGGCCAGTGGCTATGGTGGAGTCTGACCGATCAGCGCAGCTCCCTTCTCATCCCGGAGACGCAGTACGACGCATCCGCGGGTGGGGAGGCACACGGTGTTTTTCCGCTCCAACCCCAGCTCAGGGCCAGGAAGACTGCGACCTGACCCTCCGAAACTCCAAACTCGAGCTGAGCTAAGCTGCTTCTCGGCCGGTCGCCGTCGGAGCTAACACTGGACCCGCCCCAGCCACGCGATTCGCGCGCGTTCGGTTTCATTCACTTGGAGGTTGGCCAGCAGGTCACAACTGGCACGTCCTCGCCATAGCCGTCGCGTAGATTTGTTGGCTGCCGTCGGCCCACGCCGGCGGTGTTGTTCCTATGGTCCGCGACGTTGTTGCGACGAACAGCATGCAGGCCATTGAGTGCAAAGGAAATATTCCGAGGACGAATCCTGATGCGGCCGGAGAGGCCGGGCTCCCGAAGCGTGGTTCACTAGCTGGCATCTCGGGTTTCGTGCTATCCGCTTTCTCAATAGAATCGGATGTCGCGCGTTGAATTTCGAGACACCGACGGAGGATTCGCACCCCGCAGAGTTTGCTCAACCTTGGGCAGAGCAGACAAACCAGGCATGAGTACCACCTCAATAGACCTTGGCTCTGCTGAAGGCGCTCAACCGCCGCCGCGGGAGGGGATGCCCGATCTGAGGCATTACACGCTGCAGCAACTGCAAAGAGACACTGAGTTCGTACTCTTTCGCGGCCGTCATAGCGGGCCTAAAGATGCGGGCGCACCGTCTCTTCTGGTACGGACTCCGATCGCCGACCATCCCTCGCCAGCGAGCCTGCGGAGAATGCAGGAAGAGTATTCCTTGCGCCTCGAGCTGGATCCGGCGTACGTGGTCCGGCCCCTCGCGCTGAACCAGGCCGGCGGCCATCCCATGCTCGTGCTGGAGGATCCGGGAGGTACGCCGCTCGATCTGCCGCTGGACGGTCCGATGGAAATTGCCAGGTTCCTACGCTTGGCCATCCGTATTGTCGCTGCACTTGGCCACATTCACAGCCGCGGGGTGGTCCACAAGGACGTCAAGCCGGCCAACATCCTGGTGAACCTAGCACTCGATCAGGCCATGCTGATGGGCCTGGGAATCGCTTCGCGTGTTCCGCGCGAGCGCCAATCGCTCCAGCCTCCCGAATTCATAGCCGGGTCACTCGCTTACATGGCCCCCGAACAAACTGGGAGGATGAATCGCTCGATTGATTCGCGAAGCGACCTCTATGCCCTGGGTGTGACGCTGTACGAAATGCTGACCGGAAGTCTCCCCTTCACGGCGACTGATCCGATGGAATGGGTGCACTGCCACATTGCGAGACAGCCCGTGCCGCCTGCCGAGCGCTTGAAGGGCATTCCTGGCCCGGTGTCTGCAATCGTCACAAAATTGCTCGCCAAGATGGCGGAGGAGCGCTATCAGACGGCGGATGGCCTCGAAAGTGATCTGCGGCGCTGTCTTGGCGAGTGGGAAACCAAGCAGCGCATTGACGAATTTCCGCTTGGGGCACCTGACACGCCAGATCGGCTGCTGATTCCAGAGAAACTCTACGGACGAGAAGCCGAAATCGCTACCCTACTTGCCGCCTTCGACCGCGTCGTCAAGGGCGGCAGCCCGGAGTTGGTGCTCGTTTCAGGATATTCGGGCATCGGGAAATCCTCCGTCGTATGCGAGCTGCACAAGGTGCTCGTTCCACCGCGAGGCCTGTTTGCATCGGGTAAGTTTGATCAGTACAAGCGCGACATTCCCTATTCGACGCTTGCTCAGGCTTTCCAGAGCCTCACCCGGCGCCTTCTGGCGAAGAGCGAGACTGACCTAGCGACCTGGCGCAGCGCGCTTCTGGAGGCGCTTGGCCCGAACGGTCGGCTCATGATCGACCTCGTCCCGGAACTGAAGCTGATCATCGGCGACCAGCCGCCGGTTGCTGATCTCCCTCCGCAAGACGTGCGAAGGCGTTTTCAGCTGGTGTTCCGCCGGTTCATCGGCGTGTTCGCACGGCCGGAACATCCGTTGGCGCTCTTCCTCGACGACCTGCAATGGCTCGACGCTGCGACGCTTGATCTGCTTGAGGATCTGCTGACTCCGGCGGGCGTGCAGCACTTGATGCTGATTGGCGCTTACAGAAACAACGAAGTTACTGATAGCCATCCGCTGATGCGCAAGCTCGAAGCCATCCGCAGCGCGGGAGCAAACGTGCAGGAGATCACGCTCGCGCCACTCGTCGCTGACGACGTACGACAATTGATTACAGATGCGCTTCGCTGCGAGCCGGAGCGCGCCGCCCCGCTCGCGAAACTCGTGCACGATAAGACGTCCGGTAATCCGTTCTTCCTGGTTCAGTTTCTTCACACGCTCACCGAAGAAGGTTGGCTCGCGTTCGAGCATGAGAAAGGCAGATGGTCTTGGGATCTCAATCGTCTCCTTGCCAAGAGATACCGGGACAACGTCGTGGATCTGATGGTCGGCAGGTTGAATCGACTTCCGCCAGAGACACAGACGGCGCTGCAGCAACTCGCCTGCCTCGGGAACATCGCACCTGACCGGATGCTTTCTTTCGCCCTCGGGAAATCGCCCGAGCAAGTCCGTGCGGACCTCTGGGACGCGGTTCGTCTGGAGCTGGTCGAGCACCCGGAGGGCTCCTACAAGTTCGTCCACGATCGCGTTCAGGAAGCCGCTTATTCGCTGATCCCGGTCGAGCTGCGCGATGAAGCGCACGTTCGAATCGGGAGACAGCTTGCGGCGCACATACCTCCCGAGAACCGGGAGGAGGCGATCTTCGACATCGTCAACCAGTACAACCGCGGCGTTGCCTTGATCACCTCGCGAGAGGAGCGCGAGCAGTTGGCCGAGCTCAATCTACTTGCGGGCAAGCGCGCCAAGGCCTCTACCGCATACGCTTCGGCGCTGAAGTATCTCGTCGCCGGTGCGGCACTGTTGCCGGGAGACGCGTGGGAACGCCGGCACGACCTTATCTTCGCGCTGGAGCTGCAAAGAGCAGAATGCGAATTCCTTACCGGCGCGCTTGCGGTCTCCGAGGAACGGCTGAAGCTGCTTTCAGCACGCGCGGCAAACACGGTCGAGCGAGCGCGTGTGGCGTGCCTGCGCGTGAATGTCTACACGACCCTCGATCAGAGTCACCGCGCCGTCGAAGTGTGTCTCGACTATCTGGCGCACCTGGGAGTCAAATGGTCGCCACACCCTACACACGAACAGGCATTGGACGAGTACCAGCGCATCTGGTCGCGTCTCGGCGCACGCAGGATCGAGGACCTGGTAGATCTGCCGTTGATGAGCGACCTGGCAATGCTCGGAACGTTGGATGTCCTGAACGACGTTGTGCCGCCGGCCCTGTTCACCGACCGTAATCTGCTTTCGCTGGTGATCTGCCGGATGGTTAATCTCAGCCTCGAGCACGGTAACAGCGACGGATCGTGCTTTGCATATGTGTTCCTTGGGATGATCGCCGGACCGCATTTCGAGAACTATGCGGGTGGCTTCCAGTTCGGGCAGCTCGGGTATGAGCTTACGGAAAAGCGCGGGCTGCGTCGCTACCAAGCGCGAACCTACATGGCGTTTGGCAATTTCGTCATGCCGTGGACGAAGCACGTTCGCACCGGTCGTGAGCTGGTGCGCCGCGCGTTCGACATCGCAAATAGGGCCGGCGACCTCACGTTTGCCGCGTACAGCTGCAACAACCTGAACACGAACCTTCTCGCAGCAGGGGATGTGTTGGCAGACACGCATCGTGAGGCCGAACGGGGCCTCGAGTTTGCGCAGAAGGCGCGGTTCGGCCTCGTCATCGAGATCATCGCCGCACAGCTCCAACTGATCCGGACACTTCGCGGTCTGACACCCACATTTGGGTGTTTTGACGATGACCGGTTCAATGAGGGGCGCTTCGAAAGCCACCTGGCGAGTCAACCGGATCTGGCGTTGGCAGAGTGCTGGTACTGGATTCGGAAGCTGCAGGCCCGCGTGCTGGCCGGGGGCTACCGTCAGGCCGTTGAGGCATCGTCTAAGGCGCAGGGGTTGCTTTGGACGTCGCCGTCGTTTTTTGAAACGGCGGAATTTGAATTCTACAGCGCACTCGCCCGGGCCGCGTGTTGCGATGGCGCGGTGCATGAGCAATCTCGAGAGGATTTCGAGGCGCTGACCGGGCATCACAGGAAGCTCGCGGTATGGGCGGCGAATTGTCCGGAAAATTTCGAGAGCCGTGCCGCGCTCATAGCCGCTGAGGTAGCGCGCATTGAAGGCCGCGAGACTGAGGCGATGCGTCTGTACGAGCAGGCCGTCCGCTCGGCCCGCGCCAACGGCTTTCTTCACAACGAGGCGCTCGCTAATGAAGTTGCCGCGCGCTTCTACGCGGGCCGGGGCTTCGAGCAGATCGCGCATCTCTACCTGAGAAATGCCCGTCACGGCTACTTGCGTTGGGGAGCGGATGGCAAGGTACGCCAACTTGACCAGAAGTATCCGTACCTGCAAGAAGGAAGGGAGCAGGTATCCGCGGCGACCGGCACCATCGGCGCGCCGGTGGAGCACCTTGACCTCGCCACCGTGCTCAAGGTCTCTCAAGCCGTCTCGGGGGAGATCGTGCTGGAGAAGCTCGTCGAGACGCTGTTGCGTACTGCGATGGAGCACGCGGGCGCCCAGCGTGGGGTGCTCATTCTGCCGCGCGGGAGTGAAATGTTTATCCAGGCGGAAGCGAATATTCGCGACAATTCCGTCACGGTTCGCATGCGCGAGACATCCGTCTCGGCGCTTGAGCTTCCAGAGTCGATGGTCCGTCATGCGGCGCGTACCCAAGTGACCGTGATTCTCGACGATGCTTCGGCACAGAATCCGTTTTCAACCGACGAGTACATCCGTGAGCGGCGCCCCAGGTCGGTACTCTGCTTACCGCTTGTGAAACAGGGCGTGTTGGTTGCCGTGCTTTACATGGAAAACAACCTCGGTCCGAACATCTTTGCGTCCGGCAGAATCGCCGTCCTGAAAGTGCTGGCTTCCCAAGCGGCTATCTCGCTCGAGAACAGCCGTCTGTACCGCGAACTCGCTGATAGTGAAACGAAGTTCCGGCGGCTGGTGGACTCCAATATCGTAGGAATCGACATTTGGGAATTCGATGGTCGTGTTCTCGAAGCCAATGAGGCGTTTCTACGCATACTGGGATACGAACGGGATGATCTCGTATCAGGTCGCGTGCGCTGGACTGATTTTGCGCCTTCCCAAGCAGTCGACCATGATCGTCAAGATCTGGTGACACAGCTCCACAGTGGCGAGAGCGTGCCGCCTCTTGAATGGGAGTTCATCCGTAAGGACGGCAGCCGCGTGCCCGTGTTTGTCGGCGCTGCCGCGCTTGAGGATACGAGCCAAGGTATCGGCTTCGCGCTCGACTTGACCGCGCGTAAGCGCGTAGAGCAGGCGCTGAGGCAAAGTGAGGCGTATCTCGCGGAAGCGCAGCGGCTGACCCACACGGGTAGTTGGGCATACAACTACGTCAGGGCAGAATACACGTACTGCTCGGACGAGCAATTCCGGATCTATGGACTGGATCCCGAACGAGGTCATCTGCCGAAGCTGGAGGAGAGCGCTAGCCTGTACCATCCGGAAGATCGGGAGCGAATGCTCGACCTTGTCGAACAGATAGTTCGCGAGAAGCGCGCATACACGGCGGACTACAGAATCCTACTGCCCGACGGACGAGTGAGGTACGTGCATTCAATCGGTCATCCGATCCTGGATGAGCGGGGCGAGCTGCTCGAACACATAGGCACCATGGTTGATGTGACCGACCGTAGACGTGTCGAGCAACACCTGTCAGCGCAACTTGAGATCACGCGCCTCTTGTCTGAAGCGTCCTCGCTTGAGGAAGCCGTGCGGAAGATCCTTAAGGTGGTTTGCGAATCCCTGGGTTGGCACGTTGGCGTCTTCTGGCGTGTGGACCGAGATGCGGGTGTACTCCGGTGCTGCGATCTATGGCGCCGACCGTCGCTGGAGATCCCTCAATTCGAGAGTGCCACTCGCGTCAGCACGTTTACCTCAGGGAGGGGGCTGGCCGGAAAAGTCTGGGCGACTGCCACGCCCGCATACATTTCGGATGTCGCTGACGATCCGCAATTTGATCGCGCGGAGGTCGCTGCCCGCGAAGGGTTGCGCGCGGCCCTTGCTTTTCCGATCGTCCTCGGCAGCGAGGTTCTCGGCGTTTTCGAATTTTTTAACCGCGACGTCTGGCAATGTGACGAAAACCTACCGGACATGATGGCGAGCATCGGCCGACAGATCGGGCAGTTTACGCAGCGCGCTGCAGCGGTCAACGAACTGCACCTTCGGGTAAACATGTTGCAGCAAATTCCCGTCGCAGCCTGGTCGGTAGCACCCGATGGGACCCCCGACATCGTAAATCAGCTTTGGTTCGAGTACACCGGCCAGACACCCGAGTACGTCAATTCAAATCCTGAGGCGTGGATGGCTTGTCTTCACCCGGAGGATCGAGAAGAAGCATCACGGATCTACTGGGAGGGGATACGCTCTGGCCGCGGCTTTACGATGGAAGCCCGGTTTCTGCGCGCGTCCGACGGGACATACCGGTGGCACCTGAGTCGTGCGGTGGCGGTACGTGATCCGGAAGGGAATATCCTGAGATTCGTTGGCACGTCCACTGACGTGCACGATTTTCGGCAGGTGCAGGAAGAACTACGCAACACGCAAGCCGAGTTCACGCGCGTCACACGCGTAATGACGATGGGGGAACTCACCGCGTCGATCGCGCACGAGGTGAATCAGCCCTTGGGCGCGATTGTCACCAGCGCAGCCTCCTGCGCGCGCTGGTTGGCAGCCAAACCTCCGCAAATGGACAAGGCCCGGCGGGCGCTCGAACGCATCGTCAACGATGGGAGGAGAGCCGGGGCGATCATCCAGCGGATTCGGGCGCTAATGAAGCGCCAAGCGCCACGCAAGGACTGGCTGGACGTCAATGAAACGATCCTTGAGGTGATCGTGGTGGCGCAATACGAGCTGCGACAGAACGAGATCGAGCTCGAGACGCGGCTTAGCAAGCACCTGCCGCGCGTGCCCGGGGATAAAGTGCAGTGCCAGCAGGTGCTTCTCAATCTGATCATCAACGCGATTGAGGCGATGAGCGAAATCGGCCAGCGGCGCCGGGAACTAACGATTGTGTCCGCTGTAGACGGGCCGGATGCCGTGCGGATCGAAGTGCGCGACAGCGGAACAGGCTTGGATCGTGAACGCGCAGCTCAGTTGTTTGAGCCGTTTTACACGACCAAGGCTGAGGGGCTTGGCATTGGGTTGTCAATCAGCCGCTCGATCGTCGAAGCGCATGGCGGGCGACTAACGGCTGGCGCGAATGCTCCGCACGGAGCAGTGTTCTGCATTTGGCTGCCGGTGCAAGAGTCGATGCATTAGCCCTACTCAATCGGTGTAGAGACGTGGCGCTCGCGCCACCTGCTCAACTCCGGGAAAGGCGTCATCATGGTATCAGGTGCTGTCTTCGCCATCGACGACGACCCATCGATACGCGCGGCACTTGAATGTCTCATCAACTCCGTCGGCCTGCCCTTGCGGCTATTCAGGCGCGTGAAACGCGCCTGCGATCCGTGCTGCGTGTCGCGATAGTGTCTTTCGGGGTGGCGTCGGCAGGACTCGCGCGCGCCGTATCCGGGAATGACGCCACGGCGAACCCGGCGGCGTCGGTTGGCGCCCTACAGGAAGTCACGGTCACCGCGCGCCGCACGCTGGAGAACATCGAGACGGTCCCTTTGGCCGTCCAGGTTTTGTCCGCCGAGGCCTTGAAGGAACAGAACATTACGACTGAAACCGACCTTCAGGCTGCCGTTCCCGGCTTATTGGTCAGGGCCGCGGCCTCGGGGTCAGAGCTGAATTACGCACTTCGTGGGCAGGCGCTCGATGCGTTCTCGTACACATCGCCGACCGTACCTACCTACGTCGATGAGTTCCAGGCCGGCGGCAAGACTGCCACCACTTTCTACGATATGCAGTCGATCCAAGTGGTGAAAGGGCCCCAAGGCACGCTGTTCGGGCGAAATGCGACCGGTGGCGCGATTCTGTTCACAACCACACAGCCGGGCAATACGCTCGCTGGCTACCTTACCCTTGGCGCGGGCAATTACAACGACAAGAAGGCTGAGGGTGCGATTACCCTGCCGCTGGCTAGCTGGGTGTCTCTCCGGCTCGCAGGTGAGATTGAAAAGCGTGACGGCTATGAGAACAACGTCTATCTGACCGGTTTAGGCATCCATAACGGGGGGCTCGACAATAAGAATATCCGCGCAACATTGCGGTTGGTCAGTGAACAGTTTGAGAACACGACCACAGGCCAATACGGCGGCCAGGGAGGTTATTCGGGGGCATTGAAGATCACGCACTCAAACGCCGCGGCTGGTTCCTCGGGGACGTGCGCGGGGACGGCCCCGCAGTGCGCCGGAGCCATACTCTATCCGTCCAACGTTCCGACGAGCGGCTACAACCCGACATTGCTTGCACAATATAACGGGATGCTCAATTTCATCGACTACCAGGCTACTCGGCCGTTCTACGACATTTTCAACGATCAGACCAACAAGCACGATGCGACGTTGCGATTACTGGTCAACAAGACGATCTGGGCCATCAACGACGGCCTATCGCTGGTCAATATTGCTGGCTACAACAACGTGTTGTCGCGAGACAAACACGACGACGTTGGAAGCCCATTCGCATTACTACCCGTTTCGCCCTACCCCGGTCCGAACTCAGAAGGCATCACGTATTCCACTGAGCAGTATTCGGACGAACTGCATTTAGCCGGGAAGGCTATCGGTACGCGACTCAAATACCTTTTGGGAGCCTATTTCCTGCGCGACATCGAGGGCGAAAACATCCCACTGAACGTCGGTTGTGGTTCGATTGCGTTTGCCGCGGTCCCCGGTGGCTGTCAGGTTCCGGGCGGTTTTCGCTACAACTTCGAAAACGATGAATTCTCGCGAGCGCTATTCGCACACGCAGACTACGAGTTCGCTACCGGATGGCGCGCCACCGCCGGATATCGCGAGACCTGGGAGGATGTGCACTTCCATTATGTCCATGACAGTGAACCACAGGATGCGCATTTTCTGGCGGGTGTACCGGAGCCATCGCTCAGCGACCACAAGCCCAGCTGGAACCTCGGTCTCGACTGGCAGGTAGACCCGGAGACGCTGCTCTACATCACGCAGCGGGGTAGCTTCCGGGTGGGCGGGTTCAACGGAACCAGCACTATCCCGGAGGCCCCTGGTTCCAGCTACACGACCCTCGCGGGCATTGCGATCGACTCCTTCAAGCCCGAGATCGTTACGGATCTGGAGCTCGGAGTTAAATTCGCTGGCCGGTTCAGGGGGTGGCCGACGCGCATCAACGCCGCTGTGTATGAGTCGAGGATATCGGATGCGCAGCGCGTGGTGTATGCCGGTATCTCTTCGCAAACCACGAACGCCAAGAAGGCACAGATCGATGGTTTCGAATTCGAAGGGCTCATCGATCTAACCAATTGGCTGCAGCTCGGCGCCAACTATGCCTACACCGATGCGAGATACACGGATGGCACTGCCAACTTCACACGCGTCGACATTCTGACCGGCAATATCGTCTACGAACCGATCATCCTCGGGCCTTACGGCGACACCCCGAGGCAGTCAGGTTCTTTCTTCCTTCGGGTGCACCACAACTTGGCGAACGAGATGGGCGAGCTTGTCTTCCGGGCAGATGACTTCTTCCAAACCGCTTTCTACTACACAAACCTCGCCCAAAGCCAACCGGTCGCGCTGGACCCTAACACTCACATTGGGGGTTATTCCTTGGCAAGTGCCCGGATCGACTGGAACGATATTGCTCGATCCAAAGTGGATGTGACTGCATACGCGAGAAACATGTTTGACAAGCATTACGAAACCGGCGGCCTCGGGCTCGGCGCGGTGGTCGGCACGGATGCCGTCATACTGGGTGAGCCGCGGATGTGGGGTGTGGTAGTTAGGGTCAAGTTCTGAACCCCATTCAGACGCGCCAATCATTTCCGTCAGGGGACGACCACGTGTTGCACCGCCCCCTGGGGGAGCTGCGGGTGCAGGCCGCCTCCAGGTTCCAAGTAAGCGCTTTGGCCAGGCCGCGCAGGCGCCTGTACCGGGAGAGGAACCTAGTGCGCCGGGAGGCCGGCGAGGAGGAGTAGGCGGTGAGAGTCCGCCACGATGCAGGGATGGCGAGCACGTCAACCCGGCGCCATGCTCTGTCAGCCGTGAGGATGAGGATGAAGCGTCGGGATAGGAGCGAGGCTTGGACCCTGAGCGCGGAGCTCAGTCGATTGCGCCTTTTTTGTTCTGCATCTGGCTACCTTTCCAGGAGGGGATGCCTTAGCGGCCCGCAATTGGCGTAACATAAAGAGAAATTTGGCGGTCGCGCCACCTACTCAACCTACGGGAAGCCTCATCATGGCCGACGTATCAGGTGCCGTCTTCGTCATCGACGATGACCCATCGATGCGCGCGGCACTCGAAGATCTCATCAGTTCCGTCGGTCTGCAAGTACGCCTATTTGCTTCTCCCCAGGAGTTTCTGCATAGCAAGCCGCCGGACATCTTGGGTTGTCTCGTGCTCGACGTCAGATTGCCGGGCATGAGCGGGTTGACGTTTCAGAATGAGCTCGCGAAAGCGGGAATCGCCTTTCCGGTCATCTTCGTCACCGGCCACGGCGATATACCGATGGGCGTGCGGGCGATGAAAGCCGGCGCGGTGGAATTCCTGACCAAACCCTTCCACGATCAGGACCTTCTCGATGCGATTCACACGGCGATCGAGCGCGACAGGGACAGGCGCCGGGGGGCGCGGGTTACTGTCGAGCTGCAGGAGCGCTACGCCACGCTCACCGAGCGCGAGCGCCAGATCATGGCGCTGGTCGTCGTGGGGCGCGCAAACAAGCAAATTGCGGCCGAGCTCAACCTCAGCGAGATGACGGTGAAGGTTCACCGTGGGCAGGTCATGCGAAAGATGAAGGCGGCGTCTCTGCCCGAGCTTGTGCGGATGGCCGACCGGATCGGTGCGCAGACCACAACGTCGTAGGCGACTACTACCAAAGTCGTAACTACCATTCCAAGAGTCGTAGCGACTACAGCCTTCTACAGCTTTTATTCTCCTCGGAACCGGAGGGAAGATATCACCGTCCAAGGCTTTGCGCGGTCCGGTAGCAGAACAATCGAATTCGACCAACACGAGCGGTCTGACAACTGTGGTGGAGGAGGGTTCGTATTGCCCTAGGGGAGCAGCAACGGCATGAGCACGTCTACTGATCTCCTCTTTGCTAAGGGCGCTCAACTGCTATCGGAGGAGAGCGCGTTCGATTTAGCGCAGTACACCCTGCATCAAGTGCGCCGAGATGCAGAGTTCGTACTCTTGCGCGGTCGGGCAGGGAGTCGACCATCCATTCTCGTGCGAGCTCCGGTCGCGGACCATCCGTCGCCGGCAACCGCGCGGAAAATGCAGCACGAATATGCTTTGCGGACCGAACTGGATCCGGCCCATGTCGTCCAACCTCTCGCGCTGGTGCAGGCCGAGCGCCGCTCAATACTGATCCTTCAGGACGCAGGCGGTACACCACTCGATCTACTCCTGAACGGTGCGATGGACCTAGCCGAGTTCCTGGCTCTGGCAGGTGATATCGCCGCTGCGCTTGGCCACGTGCACGGCTGCGGTCTTGTCCACAAGGACATCAACCCGGCCAACATTCTCGTTAACCTGGCTCGCAACCAGGCGTGGCTGATGGGCCTTGGGGTTGCATCACGCGTTCCCCGCGAGCGCCAATCGGGTCAGCTATCGGAGTTCCTGGTCGGGACGCTGGCTTACATGGCTCCCGAGCAGACCGGGCGCATGAACCGCTCGATCGATTCGCGCAGCGATCTATACGGTTTAGGCGTCACATTTTACGAAATGCTCACCGGAACTCTGCCATTTACAACGTCAGATCCAATAGAGTTAGTGCACTGTCACATCGCAAGACAACCGACACCACCCAGCGAGACGGTGGACCGTGTTCCGCGCGTGGTTTCCGCCATTATCATGAAGCTGCTTGCCAAAACGGCGGAGGAGCGCTATCAGACGGCGGCTGGCGTCGAGCATGACCTGCGTCGCTGTCTCACTGAATGGGAAAGGGAGCATCGTATCGAGGAATTTCCGCTTGGCGAACATGACACGCCAGATCGGCTGCTGATTCCAGAGAAACTGTACGGCCGAGAATCCGAAGTCGCCGCTTTGCTCGCTGCCTTCGAGCGCGTCGTAGTCGGTGGTAAGCCAGAGCTAATTCTTGTTTCCGGTTACTCCGGCATTGGGAAGTCCTCCGTCGTAAATGAGCTGCATAGATCGCTCGTTCCGACGCGGGGCCTATTCGCATCAGGCAAGTTCGACCAATACAAGCGCGACATCCCGTATGCGACGCTCGCTCAGGCGTTTCAGAGCCTCGTCCAACGACTTCTGGGCAAGAGCGAAGCCGATCTGGCGCTTTGGCGAGGCTTGCTCGGCGACGCCCTCGGGGCGAATGCACGGCTAATCATCGAGCTCGTTCCGGAGCTGGAACTCGTCATCGGACGCCAGCCGCCTGCTCCTGATCTGCCTCCCCAGGACGCGCGCAGGCGTTTCCACCTGACCTTTCGGCGGTTCATCGGCGTCTTTGCCCGGCCGGAACATCCACTGGTGCTCTTCCTCGATGACTTGCAATGGCTCGATGGGGCGACTCTCGATCTGTTGCAGGATCTGTTAACCGGCGAGGATCTGCAGCATCTGATGCTGGTCGGTGCCTACCGCGCTAACGAGGGCACTTCCGCCCACTCACTGAGGCAGAAGCTCGAGTCCATTGAGGCTGCCGGTGGCAAGGTGGTCGAGATCACGCTTGCCCCCCTCGCGCCGGAGCATCTCCGAGAGTTTATCTCGGAAGCCCTCCGCTGTGAGACCGAGCGCGCCGCGCCACTCGCCCAGTTGGTACACGAGAAAACAGGTGGTAATCCGTTCTTCGCCAATCAGTTCATTGCCTCTCTCGCAGAAGAGGGAATGCTTACCTTCGATCACGACGCGGCGCGCTGGTCCTGGGATCTCGGTCGGATTCGGGCCAAGGGTTACACCGACAATCTGGTGGACCTCATGGTCGGGAAGCTGACGCGCCTGACGCCGGAGACTCAGAAGGCTGTCCAGGAGCTGGCGTGCCTCGGAAATGCCGCCGCAGTTGGAACACTGTCCCTGGTCTACGGCACATCGGAGACGGAGACTCACTCACTGCTGGCAGAGGCGCTGCGCGCTGACCTCGTGACGCGGCGGAAAGATTCGTACTATTTCATCCACGACCGCATTCAAGAGGCGGCCTATCTAACCGTTCCGGAATCACTGCGCCCCGACGCGCATCTGCGCATTGGACGGCTGCTCGCGGCGAACACACCGCCGGTGCAGCGAGAGGAGGCGGTCTACGAGATCGTCAATCAGCTCAACCGCGGCGCGGCCTTGATCACCTCAGACCCGGCACGCGAGCAACTGGCAGAGCTGAACCTGATCGCCGGCAAACGCGCGAAAGCTTCAACCGCGTACGGATCCGCCCTGAACTATCTGGTCATGGGGGCGGGGCTATTCCCTGAGGACTGCTGGGAGAGAAGGTATCCACTCGTATTTGCGATGGAAGTCACCCGCGCCGAATGCGAATTCCTCACCGGTGACGTGGCCGCAGCAGAAGAGCGACTCACGACGCTATCCTTGCGTGCAGCGAATCTCGTGGACCAGGCCGCGGTCGCCTGCTTACGAACGGCTCTTTACACGACGCTTGCTCGTGCCGACCGCGCTGTGGAGATCTGCGTCGAATACTTGCGCGCGGCGGGCATCGCCTGTTCACCGCACCCCACCGACGAGGAGATCCGCGAAGAGTACGAGCGCCTTTGGACGCTGCTTGGCAGCAGACCGATCGAAGAGCTTTTCAACCTGCCGCTGATGAGCGATCGAGACTGGCAGGCGACGATGGAAGTCCTCACGGAGCTCTCGGTGCCGGCTTACTTCGTTGACGTGAATCTGTGGAGCCTTGTCCTGCTACGAATGGCGAACCTGAGTGCCGAAAATGGCAATTGCGATGGATCGTGCGTCGCCTATGCCGTCCTGAATATGGTCATCGGTCCGCGGTTCGGCAACTATCGAGCAGGCTTCCGCTTCGGTCAGCTCAGTCTCGATCTCGTGGAAAAGAAGGGCCTCGACCGCTTCAAAGCTCGTGTGTACTTCGCTTGCGGGCAGGTTATACCCTGGGGGCGGCATATTCGAGCGAGCGTTCCCTTACTCCGCCGTGGCCTGAAGACCGCACTGGAAACCGGCGACCAGACGTATGCAGCCTATGCGCACTGTCGTCTCGTCTGGGATCGGCTCACCAGCGCGGATCCACTCGATGAGGTTCAGCGCGAAGCCGAGTCTGCGCTCGAATTCGCGCAGAAAGCACGCTTCGTCGGCCCAATCGTTGACAGTGTGACGGGGCAGCTCGGTTTCATCCGGACCATCAGGGGATTGACGCCGGAGTTCGGCTCGTTTTGCGATGACGGGTTTGACGAGACTCGCTTCGAGCAGCGTCTCGAGGCAAGTCCGTCCTTCATTGCCTCCTGGTATTGGATGCGTAAGCTGCAGGCGCACTTTTATGCGGGCGATTACGCGCAAGCAGTCGCGGCGGCCGCGAGGGCACGACCGGTTCTCCAAGCAACGAGTGGTCTGTTTGAAGAGGCCGACTACCACTTCTATGCGGCGCTCGCGCGAGCAGCCGCGGCGGAGTCTGCAGATCCGGATGAGCGGCGGCACCATGCCGGAGCTCTGGCCGAACATCACCAGCGCCTCACGCTCTGGGCGGAGAACTGTTCAGAGAACTTCGCGGACCGAGCCGCGCTGGTGGGCGCGGAGATTGCTCGCCTGGAAGGCCGGGAACTGGAGGCCGAACGCCTGTATGAGCACGCCATTCGCTCGGCGAGGGAGCAGGGCTTCCTCCAGAACGAAGGACTGACGTACGAGTTGGCCGCACGGTTCTATGCAGCGCGTGGCTTCGAAGCATTCTCGGATCTCTACCTCCGAAGAGCTCGGCACTGCTACCAGCTATGGGGAGCCGACGGCAAAGTGCGCCAGCTCGTGGAGCTGTACCCGCGCCTGAGGGAAGACGAACCAGCACGCGACGCGCGAGGCACAATCGGCCCGCCGGTCGAGCAGTTGGAGCTCGCGACCGTGTTGAAGGTCTCGCAAGCGGTCTCGGGCGAAATGGTTCTGGACCGACTGCTCGACAGACTTATGCGCGCGGCCATTGAGCACGCGGGCGCCGAGCGTGGTCTCTTGATCGCCCGGCGGGGTGATGACCTGCAGATACAGGCGCTAGCAACGGCTAGTGGAGCGGATGTAACCGTGAATCTGCAAGACAGCGACCACACCGAAGCCGCGCTGCCGCAGTCGCTCGTTCGGTACGTAATGCGCACTCGGGATAGCGTGATCCTCGACGATGCATCGTCTCAGAATCTGTTTTCTGCCGATCCGTACTTGATGCGGCATCGCGCCCGATCCATTCTCTGCTTGCCATTGATCAACCAGGGAAACCTCATCGGGGTGCTCTATCTCGAGAACAACCTCGCTCCCCGCGTGTTCGCGCCGGCCCGTATCGCGGTGCTAAAACTGCTCGCGTCGCAGGCTGCAATGGCGCTCGAAAATACCCGCCTGTACCGGGCCCTTGCCAAACGCGAGGCGAAGATCCGGCGACTGGTAGACGCCAATGTCGTCGGGATCCTGATTTGGGATTTCGATGGCACCATTCTTGAGGCCAACGACGCCTTTCTTCGTCTGGTCGGGTACGAACGTGAGGATCTGGTCGCAGGCCGCCTGCGGTGGGACGATTTGACAGCTCCCCGATGGCTCGGCCGCGATCGTCAGGAAATCGTCGCAGACATTCAGCGTGCCGGAAGCTTGCAACCGTTCGAATGGGAATACCTTCGCAAAGACGGCAGCCGCGTGCCCGTACTCGCTGCTGCTGCAAGCCTCGAAGGTGATAACCAAGGTGTTGGCTTCGTACTCGATCTGACGGAGCGCAAGTGCGTCGAACAGGCTTTGAGACAAAGTGAAGCGTATCTTGCCGAAGCGCAGCGGCTGGCACGCATGGGAAGTTGGGCCTACGATCACGTCGTCGGGAAGGTGAAGCACTACTCGGATGAGGCGTTCCGACTGTTTGGACTGGATCCCCGCCGCCCGAGCGGTCCGCCCCAACTTGAAGAGACCCGTCAACTGATTCATCCGGGGGACCGCGACCGCGTGTTCGAGCAGCTCGCGCAGATGATCCGCGATAAAGCGGAATACGACCAGCAGTACAGGATCGTGCTGCCCGATGGAACTGTCCGGCACATACGCTCGATTGGGCATCCCGTACTCAACGAGGCGGGAGAGCTGGTCGAATACCTCGGAACCGTAATGGATGTGACCGAGCGCAGGCACGCCGAGCACCGCCTGCTCGTGCAACACCGCGTCACGCGCATCTTGGCGGAGGCGGTCACCGTCGAGGAAGCCATACGAGAAATTCTGGAGATGATAGGCGAGTGGCCGGGCTGGGATCTGGGTGTTTACTGGCAAAACGATCAGCATGCAGGCGCGCTGCGTTGCGCCGAGCTGTGGCAGACACCTTCCCTCGAGGCCGCGCAGTTCGAGGCCGTGCTTCGGAGGAGGACCTTCTCGCCAGGCAGCGGGCTGCCGGGCCGAGTCTGGGCGAGCGGTGCGCCGACGTACATTCCGGATGTCATTCGGGACCCGGAGTTTGACTGCGCGGACATCGCCGCACGCGACGGCTTGCGCGGGGCGTTTGCCTTTCCGATTCTGCTGGGTTGTGAGGTCCTCGGCGTCTTGGGTTTCTTCAGCCGTGACGTCTGGCAAGCAGACCAGAACCTGCTCGACATGATGGCGACCATCGGCAGCCAGATCGGGGAGTTTACGAAGCGCGCCGCAGCGGTGGCTGAGCTGCGACTCCGGGTCAGCATGTTGCAACACATTCCCGTCGCGGCCTGGTCAGTGATGCCGGACGGGACTCCCGAGATCGTGAATCAGCTTTGGTTCGAGTACACCGGCCAGACAC
>Ga0163162_10001230_pt1 | contig 23941 bp, 18 predicted proteins | sample S55metaG_FD_115310 | JGI IMG/M metagenome (GOLD analysis project Ga0163162, IMG submission 115310) | Switchgrass rhizosphere microbial communities from Kellogg Biological Station, Michigan, USA - S5-5 metaG | ecosystem: Host-associated > Plants > Roots > Rhizosphere > Soil | place: USA... | reverse complement strand
CTTCAACTCGACCAGCGTCACCGCCTGTTTCTTTGATTATGATCGCGACGGTTATGTCGATCTTTACATCGGACTTTACGGCCACGCTTTCAACGACGTTCCACGCCTTCCTTTCTTCGCGCAAAACGCACAGCCCAATCGCCTTTATCACAATGAGCACGGACAAGGCTTCCGTGACGTAACTGCCTCGAGCGGCGCCGGAGACACAGGCTGGGCCCTCGCCGTTGCTTCGGCTGACTACGATGGCGACGGCTATCCGGATATTGCTGTCGCAAATGACTTCGGACGCAAGTGTCTCTTTCACAATAACGGTAACGGGACATTCACCGATGTTGCGAAGCAGGCGGGAGTGCTCGACTTCAGCGGCGGCATGGGGCTGACCTTTGGCGATTTCGACGGCGACGGTCTAATCGATCTCTACACCTCGAACATCAACTCGAACCAGCGCTGGTTTGGCGAAGACATGACCATCAGCCAGTACATGCGCAACGTTGCGCGCACGCGCTGGATGCTTCTCGATCTACCTCAATACAAAAAATTCTATGACCTGGTGGGCTCAAACTGGGCGTCTATCGGTACCGCCATCGGCAAGGGAAACTCGCTTTTCAAAAACAACGGCAACGGCACTTTTACAGAACTGAAAGACAGCCACACGGCGCGTGCAGGCTGGGGCTGGAGTGTCGCTTTCTTCGACGCTGATAACGATACGGATCTCGATATCTATGCGGCGAACGGTTGGATCACGAACAAGAACAAAGACGATCTTTGACTTCCATTTACATCGGGCGCGGTCGCGCACATTGACAAGTACAAGCAGGGGTTCTTCTTCAGCCACGAGTTTGTCGGTGAGAACTCCTGGAATGGTTACGAGCACAAGTGTCTCTTTGCGAATGTCGGAGAGGGACAGTTCATCGACATCGCGCGGCCGACTGGCTCTGACAGTGTAAAGGACGGGCGCGGCGTTGCAGTCGCCGACTTTAACAACGATGGCCGGTTGGACCTGGTGATGAATGCCAACAATGAGACGCCGGTGCTTTACATGAACAACCTGAAGAGGGCGGGTAATTCAGTTGAGCTGAAGTTGGTTGGGACTACGAGCAACCGCGATGCGATTGGCGCCTGCGTGTGGCTCACGGCCGGAGGGAAAACGATGATGCGGCAAGTCGAGGCCGGCTCCGGTTATGCGTCGGAGATGATGCTGCCGCTTCATTTTGGACTCGGAAAAGCAGAGCAAGTGAACAGGATTGAAATCCGCTGGCCCAGCGGGCATGTGCAGCATCTCGACGGGGAGAAGATTACAGCCCTGATGAAAGGTAGTCGCCAGATGCGCATAGAGGAAGACGGCGAAGCGTATCCACAGATTTCGCAGATTACACAGAAATAATCTGTGCACCCTGTGGCCAGGAGAAGTTTATGTCGCGACGTCAAAAACGAGTGGTGTTCTACAGCTCACCGCTGATTGTGCTGTTAACAATTATTGTGCTGGCTAAGCTAAAGCTCGACCAAATTGAGGCGAACGCGCAGCAGCTTGCACAGATGGGCCAGACAGCGCAGAAGCTCCTCGGTGAGTTTCGCACCGGAGTGGAAAAGTTTGACGTTGAAAAGGTTCTATCCTGTTACGACGAGGGCTATGCCGCCGCTCGCGAAGGATTTTCCGCGGAGCAACTTCAATCTGAGCGTGACGGCGTGCGTGTTTACAAATGGCAGCCGGCTGTCGAGAAAGTCACGCTGAAACACGACATCGCAAGTGAGGTTGAGCAATACCTCAAGACGATGAAAACGGTCGACGAGGCAAAGCTCAAGCTTGACTCAGTCGAGCATATCGAAAGCAATCGAGATGCTGTGATCCGTTCGATACTTTGGCTGCGTGGAACGCGCAACACGAGTGACGGAAAGGGCACGGAAGCATTCGAAACACAGGTTCTCTTCCGCATGTGGCTGCACGCAGAAGGCAACGCCTGGAAGATTCACCGGCAGGAACTGATTCGCGGCACGACTGTTACGGGTGATCGCCGCGGGTTCACAGATCTTTGGGGCCGATCGAATTTCTACGCGACCGAATCGGACGGCGCCAACTCCAGCGCCGGCATAGATTTCGCCTCACATTTTAATCCAAACTTCTTTACACCGGCCTGGAAGCCGGCGACCTTCGAGATTATCAAGTATGGTCCAGCCGGAGTCTCGGCGGTCGATTACGATAACGATGGTTGGTACGACGTCTTCTTCGCGGATGGCGCAAACCCACACCTCTACCGCAATCGCGGTGATGGCAGTTTCGTCAATGCGACTGTCGAGGCAGGCCTGCCTGAGAACATGCCTGGGGTTAACGTTGGCATCTTCGCCGACTTCGATAACGACGGTTACAAAGATGCTTACTTTGGTTGCTTCACTGATCTTAGCCGCGTCTTCAAAAACGTTCCCGTTGACCCACAGCAGCCGTCACGCCGCAAATTCATCGAGGTGACTGACTCCGCGGGGATTGTCAAACACGGTGACGGTGATTTTGTCGTCGTCGCCGCCGCGGCTGATTACGACAATGACGGCGATCTGGATCTCTACACCGGTCGTTACCTCGACCCGCGCAAACATCTTCCCACGACACTCTTCTACACGCGCAATGGGGAAGGCAACCGGCTGTATCGCAACGACGGAAACTTTCATTTCACAGACGTGACGAAGGAAGCCGGGATCAATGAAACCGGCCTCACCCTCGGCGTAGCCTGGGGTGACTACGACAACGACAACGATCTCGACATTTACATTGCCAACGACTTCGGGCGCGACGCACTCCTGAGAAACAACGGCGATGGAACATTCACCGATGTATCGAAAGAAACAAATGCCTTCGACCCTGGCTATGGCATGAGCTCGACCTGGGGCGATATCGATAATGATGGTGACCTGGACATTTACGTTTCCGACGTTCACTCGGGCCAGCGTTGGTATGGCCAGGCGGCGACACTTCACAAGTATCTGGTGACGAGCGTGCGCCAGAGAACGATCCTCGAAGACTTTCCTGTGTACAAGGAAATATACCAACACGTCGGCACTGATTGGAGCAGCTACGGAGACAGAACAGTTAAAGGTAACGCGCTTTATTTGAATGATGGCAAAGGGAAGTTCGCAGATGTTTCGGAGGCGACGAACACCAATCCATTTGGCTGGTTCTGGGGTTCGACGATGTTCGATTACGACAACGATGGTTATCAGGATCTCTATGCCTCCAACGGCTGGATCACTTCCAAAAGCACACAGGATCTTTGACTGCCCTACATCTTGAGCGCGGTCGCGCACATTAACGACTACAAGACGGGCAAGTTTTATCGAGATGAATTTCGCGGCGACATTTCCTGGAACGGTTACGAGCATAACGTGCTGTTGCGCAACGAAGGACCAGCTCCGGATGGCACGCTGCAATTCACAGACGTGGCGATGGCCACAGGCGCCGATGACATACGCGATGCGCGCGGAACAGCAACCGCAGATTTCGACAATGATGGCGATCTCGACGTCGTCATCAACAACAATCCCGGCGACTCCGGCCGCGCCGAACTCTCGCGAGCGACGTTGCTTCGAAACAATGTTGGCGAACGTCGCAACTGGCTCGCTATCGAGTTACGCGGGACCGAAAGCAATCGTGACGCGGTCGGAGCGCTGGTGACAGTCGAAGCGGGTGGCCGGAAGTTTACGCGACTTGTTTCTGCCGGCTCCGGATTCGCCTCGCAACAGAGCGCGCGTCTCTATTTTGGGCTTGGCGACAACACGCAGGTAGACACGGTGACAGTGCGTTGGCCCAAAGGGCGAATTGAAAAGTTTACGAGCGATCGAAACCGGGCAATCGCAGCTCATCAATTGATTCGCATTACGGAAGGGAAAGACTTTCAGGTCTCGGAGCTTCCGCGACCTGTCAAACAGTCAAAGAAAAGTAAGGAGTCTTAGGTGACTAGAGTAATCGTCATCGATGATCGAGAGACGGTGGCGGAGTTGATCGTGAGCAACCTTCATCACCGCAACCTCGTCGAGTTCTGCGTGCGTGCGCCACAGAAAGAAGACGGCTTCGGCGGTCACTTCAGCGGTGGGCTCTCGACGATGCTCAAGGAACACGAGATCGACACTGTTGTCTACTCTCCGCCGTCGGACCGCCATCACGACACGATTATTGATTTGGAAGATGCGGAGTCAGTATTTCAGTTGTGCAGCCGCGCGGGGATTAAGATGTTTGTCCTTCTCTCGAGCGCGATGATCTATGGAGCCAGCCCTCACAATCAAGGTTTTATTTCTGAATCGCACGTCATCTCGCGTAGCGATAAGAAACTAATAACAAAAGAGTGGCTCGACCTCGAGGCATTGGCTGTCACTTACCTGGGTGAATTTTCAGGAACTGGTATCGAGCTGAGTATCCTGCGCCCTGCCGCAGTATTGGTGGTGGGCGGCAACGATTATTTCAGCGATCTTTTCAGACGCTCGGTTGCCTGTGTATTGCCGGGCCACGATCCAACCATTCAATTGCTCAGCCCGATTGATCTCGCCAGCGCCATATGTTCCGTGGTCGCGAACCGCGCCGGAGGCGTTTTCAATGTCGCTCCGGACGGCGTGATTACGTTGCGTGCGGCCCTGCAACTGACCGAAGCAAAACGGTTGCCGATCTCGCGGACAGTCCAGCGATTTGTGCGACGACCGCTGGCTCATTTGGGCCTGGCGCAGCCGATCGAACAATTGGACTATATACGTTATTCCTGGACCGTCTCTAATCAGAAGATCAAACGTGAGCTGAAATGGACTCCTTATCGCTCCAGTGTTGAAGCACTGCGCGATTTTCGCATCGCGGAAGCCGGTCATCTCAAGTCGCACCAGTTGCCGTCACTCGAGTTCGATGATTACGGGATGGACAAGCATTATATCGAGCTTTACGGACGGCGCATGTTCAAGTTCCTGCACGACTATTACTGGCGTGTCGAGGTCAAAGATCTTCATTACGTGCCGCGCGAAGGCCGTGTGGTGCTGGTCGGCGTGCATCGAGGTTTCATGCCGTGGGATGCGGTCATGGCGCTTCACCTCATTGTTCGGAATGTTGGGCGCCATGTCAGGTTTCTGATTCATCCCGGACTGATCAAGTTTCCATTTCTCTACAACTTTCACACGAAACTCGGCGGCATCATCGCGTGTCAGGAGAATGCCGACTTTGTGCTCAAGCGCGACGAGATCGTTGGCATCTTTCCGGAAGGAATTAAAGGCGCGTTCCTGCTTTATCGCGATGCTTACAAACTGACGAAATTCGGGCGCGATGAGTTTGTCAAAATTGCGCTGCGCCATCGCGCCCCGATCGTTCCTTTCGTCACAGTCGGCAGCGCGGAGATCTTTCCAATCATCAAGAAAGTCAACTGGGCCTGGTGGAAGCGCAACACTGAGTGGCCCACGTTTCCGATCACGCCGACCTGGCCCTTCGTGGGTGCAATTCCGTTGCCTTCAAAGTGGCACACGCAATTCCTCGAGCCGCTCCATGTCGAAGACCGTTATCCACCCGAGGCAGCGGACGATCCTGAAGTAGTGAGAGCAATTAGCCAGGAAGTGAGAGCCAGGATGGAACAAGCAATCGACGACATGTTGCGGCGGCGGAAATCGATCTTTTTCGGATCGATCTTTGACGATGAGCCTGCACGCAGACGATTGGCAGAGCGACCGGTGTTTCAGGAGAACATTGGTTACAAGGAGAAGTTGAGCTGATGACGTTCTGGTTGAGCCTGCGCAGGCTCGCGTACATCACGTTCGTAATCACGAAACACGTGCTCGCGCATGCGTGGGGCGTGTTGTTGGCTTATCTTCGGCCGCGTTCGCATGTTCGTCCTTCCGGGCCGAATCGGTTGCGTGCGGCTCTCGAAGAGCTTGGCGGCTCATTCATCAAGTTTGGCCAGATGCTCGCCCTCCAGCCCGACATCTTGTCACTCGAGTACTGCAACGGACTGTTTGACCTGCTCGATCGCATCACACCTTTCGACTATCCGGATGTCGAGCAGATTTTTGTGGCGGAAACTGGAAAGACTCCCGTCGAGATCTTCGATTCGTTTGACTCTCAGCCCATAGCCACTGCATCCATCGGCCAGGTCCATGTTGCTTATCTGAACGGGCGCAAAGTCGCGGTAAAAGTGCAGCGGCCGAACGTCGAGACAGACTTCGCCGGTGACATTCGCTTAATGGCTGCCGTAATGACAGTGATCAAACGTCTGCATCTTCGCAGCCTGTACTGGATGCTCGAACCGACTGGCGAGTTTTTGAGATGGACACACGAAGAACTCGATTATCGTTACGAAGCGCGCTACATGGATCGCCTGCGTCGTAACGCAAGCGACAACTCGCACGAGCGCGTTCCCGAAGTTTTTTGGCCTTACACCACCCGCCGTACTCTCGTCTGTGAATTCTTTGAGGGCGCTACGATGCTCTCCTACTTGCGCGCGGTCGAGTCAGGTGACGAGCAACTGGCGGATAGTCTGCACCAGATCGGTTTCGAGCCGGATCGAACAGCCCGGCACATCATCGACAACTTCCTCGGCGACGTTTTCCAGCACGGCATGTTTCATGCCGATCTGCATCCCGCAAACCTGATGATCCTACCCGGCAATACTATCGGCTACATCGACTTCGGTATTACGGGCACGATCAGTCGCTATTCGCGTCGCAACCTTGTGGCGCTGACACTCGCCTACACTCGAGGCGACCTTGAAGGAATGTGTGAGGCTTTCTTCAGTATTTCAGTCCTTGATTCCGAAACCAGCCAGGTACGATTTCGTGAAGGTCTGAAGATCTTTGCTGAAACGTGGTACGAGACAGCCGGACGAGAGCGACGATTACGCAAGAACTTTACACTTGTCATGCTCGACATGCTGCGGCTTTCGCGTCGCACTGGAGTCTGGCCCGAACGCGATGTCGTTAAGTACATCCGTTCGGCCATCGCCATCGACGGACTCATCACCCGCTTTGCTCCTTCTTTTGATTTAGGACAGCACTTGCAAGCTGTTTGCGATCGGCATCTCCGCTGGAGTGCGCGTCGCGAGTTGTTCACTTACGACTCAATCCTCGGGTGGGCCATCTCGGGCGAGCGGATCATGAGTGATGGCCCATTGCGAGCGGCGGACTTTGTAGAGCGGTTAACGGCGGGGGGGCTGGGCGCGGAAGCCTCATTTACCGGAGACGCCGCCAGTAGTGACGAAGTATTACGCCAACGTGTTGTGCAATTGGGCGTAGTGGTATTCGCGGTGGCGCTCGCAATGACGTTTGGGAGCGACCGGCTCCAGTTTGGAATCAATCTGTTCACGGCGGAGCTTTTGTTCTTCGCAGTGGTGACAACACAACTGCTGCGGACCGTGAGGCGCCTGGTGGTCTGTAATTAGGAGGTTTTCTGATGCGCGAATTTACCAAATCGATGACGAGCTACACCTGGGCGATGTCAATGTTTGGCCTTCAGCAGGTGATCAATGTCTTCCGTCCGGAAAGGGCGACCGACTCATTCAACAACGTCACGAAAGCTGCTGAAGAGGAATTTGACAACGCATTGAAGGCGACCTTCCGTGCTGGAGACAACCTGCAAAAAGGATTGGTCGATATGACGTTTGGAGTGCTTACGCTCGGCTTGTTTGATCGCGGCGGCGCAAGCGCAAGTTTCGACATGGCGCGGCAAACAGGCGAAGCGTTTAGACAAGGCGGGCGCCTGGTTAGCGAAACGATGGACGCTTTCAGCAGAACGGCCCGGGCAGGGACCTCCGGCGTCACCGGCGCGGCACAACAAGCCGCACAGAGCAGTTTCAACGATCAAACCGAGCCGCGGAGCTACGCCTCGTCGTCCAGATCATCGACGTAACGATAAAGGGCGTGGACCAGTTCTCGTTCACAGATCAGTGGACGCTTGAAAGAGAAGTCGGGTAATGCGTGAACTCGCGAAATCAGCGGCCCGCTATACGTGGGCAATGTCGATATTCGGCGTCCAACAGGCGGCGAATGTCCTAACGCTGTCTAACGGCCGGCAACCGCGCAAGGCAGATGCCGCTCTCTATTCCGTTACCCAGGCCGCCGAAAATGAATTTGAGGATCTGGTCTTTGCCGCTTATCAGGTCGGCGATGAAGTGCAGCGAGGGTTGACTGAGATCGTCTTTGATACCGTTACGCTTCAGGCCTTCAATCCTGGTTACATCTCAATGCTCACATCGGCAGTGGTCGAGCAGTCACAGGATTCATTCCAAACTTTCTCATCGACCGAAAATGCTCGGCTGGCCTGGCAGACACTAAAGAACAATTACGAAGTATTTAATCTCGTGAAGCATGCGAGCTCGTTTCTGAATGTTCCTGCTGAGAACGGAGAGTTCGATCTGGCCAGACTCATTCGGAACGCTTACGCGCTTGGAGCTTACCCTGACCTTTGGGCGATCGAAGGGTTGGGAAACTTGTATGCGCTGACGTTTTGGAAGAAAGGCGGCCCCATCCGCGGCATCCTGACTAACGTAAGTCCGGAAGTGCTGCCTGCCAAGAGCCTGACAATGATGCACGCGGGCATGGGTCTGGCATTCGCACAGCAACTCATGAACACCATTACTCCCTATAGCCCACCGGAACAAATGCGCAGTGTGCTGCGTGAGTTCATTACGCTGGTCCAGGAAAACTCGCGTCAAGGTTACGACGGCGCCGCGTACGAGTCGCTCGGGTTGGTAACACGTTTTTGGCACTCGCAAATGGTCGGCATCATAGATGAACACTTACGACAGATTGCGCCACACTTGATCGGCTATTACTGGCATGGCGTTGGACGCGCCCTCTACTTTTTGCCTCTGTACTTCGTCCCTGGGCTGCTCTCGCCGTGGCTTGCAATCGAGTGGGAAGCGCCACACGAGCTGGCCCAGCTCAATATGACGGCAGGTCTTGCCTGGGCCACCGCCATCGTAAATGTTCGCCAACCCGAGCTGATGGAAAACTTCCTCAGGATGCGAGGCGAGCATGTATCTCGTACGCCCGGTTTCACCAACGGTGTCATGTCGTCGCTAATCATGGGAATAGACACGACGCCCGGCGATACGTACATCCAGCAATTTCTGAAGTACCAGCCAAAAGATTCCGACACACGCGTGATCGAGGTGTGGGAGACGTTGGTGGGTCGACCGGTCAGAGAGGCTGTATACCACGTCCATCCAATTCTGAAGAAGTATGGAGGTCTGGGCCAGGTCTTTCAATATCAAGCGTCGCTGTCTGATTTGGCCGCACGGCTCGAGCGGGAAGGAGAGCCCTTTGAAGCCTTCTCTGAGGCCCGCTAAGTGGAGGAAATACGAATGGGAAAACTATTAGCAATCGCTTTCATTTTGCTTTCTATGGTCACTCTTCAAGGATGCGGGAGCGTACAGGCAATCAATCCCGAAGATGTAGTCGTCGGAAAGACGATTCCTGATTTCTCGGTAACGTCGCTCGACGGCAAGACGATTGACAAAACCTCGCTCAAAGGTGAGGTCGTGGTGCTGAACTTCTGGGCTTCCTGGTGTACTCCGTGCATGGCGGAAATTCCGGAGCTCAAGGAGTTGGCGGCGAATTCGAAAGCCAAAGTAATTGGGATCGCACTCGATGAGAAGGGACTTGAAACTGTGAAGCCTTTCGTCGAGGCACACACGATCAATTACACGGTGGCTGTCGGCGATCAGGACATGTTTCAGCAGTTCAATGGCGTGGGTATTCCCTACACGCTCGTCCTCGATCCATCCCAGCGCATCGTCAAGATCTATCGTGGTCCAACGAATCGCGAGTCGCTCGAGGCTGATTTGAAGTCGATTCAACAAAACTTGTGAGCATGGCCCAGTCAAAGCAGGAGACAGCAGCTCGTTCCACGTTGAAGCAGCGGCGTGAGCAAGTACTCGAACGCATGGCGGCGATGGGGTTGAGGCGTGGCCCACACCGTATCGACCGTACTGGTCGATTGTGGGAGGGTGAGTCGAGTCCTGGTTTCAAACTTCGTCTCCTGCTCGGCGATCTCGGACCCATCTTCTCGGCCTTCGGTCGTTACCTCGCTACGCGTGTCGATCTGCTGATGGCCGCCGATTGTCTCGAGCTGAAAGCAATACCCGACCATTTGCCTCCCTTGCCCTACGCGGACGTGCGGCGGTTGGTCAAACGTGAGATCGGGGGTGAAGCAGAGGAGGCTTTTCTTTCCTTTGAAGCTGAGCCGTTCCAGTTGAGCTTGCTACATCAGTCGCACCACGCCCGGCTTCAGAACGGCATGCCAGTAGTGGTGAAGCTCGTGCGGACCGAACTTACGTCGCAGTTCCTCTGCGACTTAGAACTGTTGGAACTGCTCGAAATAGTGATCGAAGGTCCTGCACGTGACGCGATCTACCAGAGCGCTGTAGCTGATTTCACTGTGACACTCCGGCAACAGATTGATCTCACCAGTGAAGCAAAAGCTTTGGAGACACTTCGACGCGATACCGCAGATTTCGAAATGCTGCGTGTGCCTGCGGTCCTGCACGATCTATCCACCACGTCAATGCTTACCGTGGAACATTTACCGGGCATACCGCTGAACGAGTCGAGCAAAAGAGTGGACCGGCAGGGAGTCGCGCGACTGCTCTGTTCAGCGTGGTTACGGCAGGCATTGATGGGCCACATTTTCCCCGTCGAGCCATGTCCCTCGAGTATCGCAGTTATTTCTGACAGGCAGATCGCGTTCACCGGCGGCGTCTTCTCGAGTTTGCCGGGAGATTCGCAGTCAAACCTCTGGAACTACCTGATCGCATCTGCGGGCGACAGTCCGGATCAGGCCTGTTCGTGCCTGTTGAGGGAAGTGAGGGGTGGGGCAATTGCCGGCGCGGATGAAGATTTGCGGCATCGCTTCCGGCAGGTCGTGCCTTTTCGCGATAGCGGTTGGTATACCAATGAGGATACGAGCTATCTCATCGAGCACCTGGTTGTGCACTGGCAGGCCGCCATTAATTGCGGATACGCGCCACAGCTTCACCTGCCATCTTTTTGCAGAGGTCTGTTTGCGATCACTAGATTGGCCCAGCAGCTTTCACCAGACACGGATCCTTTGTTGGAAGGTCTACAGGAGGCTCGTCTGCTGGAGAGTGTGGCACGGATGCGTGAGATGTTGAGCCTGCAACATCTGGGCGATCACGCCGATAAATATACGGGCTTGATGATGGCGATGCCGCAAAAGCTTGACCAGATGTTAATGCTCGTATCCGAAGGCAACGCTCGACTCAAGTTACATGTGCCCGAGACAGCTTCGCACCGGCGCGAGAAAAACTCTTCAGCGATCATGACTGCGATGCTTCTGCTGGTGTCGGCAGTCGCTTTCGTTTTACCGCGGGTAACGAGCTCGTTTATCGGAAGTGATTGGGCGGGCAGAATCAACGCGGTGGCATTCATTGCCTGCGGTGCTCTGCTGTTATCGGCGGCGGGCCGAATTCGCTAAACAGGAAGACGTCGATAGAACGTGATGAATTCGATGAATGGACCATTTGATGGACGACACGATAGGAACGAGGAAAGGTCTGGGAGCTTCATGCGTTTATTCGGTCAGATGATGCTGCTTCCGTTTACGGCCTTCATTCAAGGCATGGAGTTGTTCATCAAGACCATACAAGGAATGCAAAGGGCAACCGAGGAAGGAATGGATGTGATGGCGGGTGGGATGACTCAGGTGCCTGGCCCAGCTCCGGACAACCAGAGCGATCCCGCGGTTAGTACAACTGGTGCTGCAAGCGGCGGTGAACTCGATGATATCAGCACAACAAACCTGAAGGAGGAAAGCAATATGGACGACAGAGATCTGAGTAACGACAAAAAGCTCAAGCTCGTGCGTTACAAAATTTTGTTCATCAAGCGGGACTACGAAGTGGCCTTTCCGGAAATAGAGGAGCTCGTGTCAGACAGCATGGACGACACTGCTTACACGGCTTGGAAGGTCGCGGAGTTTATTCAGCGCCTCGGCGATACGCCTGTGCCTTCCAAATGGGGCGCAGCCAAAGACTGGCACAACGGACACAATGAAGCAGCCAAACCAAAATACCCACCTCCGAGTGATCCGGAATTCAAGGATGGCAGATGGGTAATCAGGCGCTTACCCGAAAACGACAAGAAATATCTTCGAGTGTATTTCGAAGTGCTGGATCGTTACGACCGGGAAGAGTTCAAGTATCACGAGCGTCAGATCGAAGTGCTTGAAGAGATTCGAGACAGACTCGTGCTTGATGAGATTCGAGACAGAATCTGATGAGAACCTCCTAGAGAGGATCTCTGTTTCCTCTGATGGTGGAAGTCGTTTTTTGGCGACACGAAGACTCTTTCGTGCTCAGAAGAAACGGCGATAGGTTCTGGTTCTGTCTTCGACAGAATTTTTCGAAATGGAGGGAAAGACATGTCTAAGAGCAAAAGTATAACCGAGGCACTCGACAACATCTATCGTGCCATTGGAGCTGACGAAGGCAATATCGAGTTTCCGCAACTGGCAAACGGTTCGGTCGAAAAAGTTCTGGTGTTCAATTCCGATGACAAGATCTTTCTGAATACCGATGGTCCAATTCCCTTTTTCCATTCAACGGGAGAGGGCATCCTGACTGATCTTCAGGGTCACGCGTTACCAGGCAGCAAAGGCCTGTCGTCGTTGCCCCTCACTAATCCAAAAGAGCTTGATGATGCTGTCCTGTGGCCTCCGGTACAACAGCACCCATACAACAAGCCCCCGGTAGATCCAACGAATACGACGGAGATAGGCTTTGCAAAAAACTTCATTTCCTTTGGCGATGGCAGTTCACTTGCCACGGTGGGCCCTTCTCTCGCCAAGATTCTCCTGTTGAAGGGTGGCGGTGCTCAGTTTTGGGAGAGCAGTGTCCAGGCCATCTGCGAGGCTACGGGAAAATATGAAGGAGCTAGAGGAATGCTGGTCTTTGCCGGTAGTGCTGTTTTCCCGGCTTGGCCCCCAACGAGACCGGAGCAGATCCAACTGTTAAGTAAAGGCTTCGACGCGAGGTTGGTTCGCTGCTTCAAGTTGGTTCTCAAAAAGGATCAATAGTCAGATTAGCGCATCGTCAACTCGAGTTGGTGATGGCTGAAATTGTGCACCTGGAAAATCTTAATGGGGTAGGAAGAAATGGCCCAAAATAGCAGAAGCTTGGTGGAGGCAGTTGATAATTTCGGGCGTATTCTTGAGCGCGTAAGGGCTGACGGGGAAAGGGATGTCGTTCAAGCACTCGATCGGCTTCGCGACCTCATTGAGCGCAACACACGCGATACAACTGAACACAGCAAGGTCGTAATCGAGGCGCTCAACAAGCTTCACAATGTGCTCGAGTCGCACGAAGACCCCGGCAATATCGATTACTCACGGATTGCAAACGAACCCGTCGAACACGTGTTGGCTTTCAACAACGATGAGTTTATCGAGCTGAAGAATGCTACTACGAAGCACCCGTACTTCTCCTCGCACGGCGTCCTGACCGATCTTCATCGCCGAGAATTGCCGGGAAGCAAAGTCGAGACAACGTTTCCTGTCGATCCGGACAAGCTTGAAGAATCATTTAACTGGCCTGCTGAACAATTACAGCCGTTTGACAGACCTCCATTGGACTTTACCAATACAACCGGGCATGGCTATTCCAAGCAAGCTTATTTCTTTGATGGCGGCGCCAGTTCGCTCGTGACAGTTGGGCCATCGCTGCCAAAAATCGCCGTGCTAAAGAAAGGCGGCGCACAGTTCTGGGTGTGCAGCATAGGCGTCATTACCCAGGGCACGGGCAAGTACGAGGGAGCCAGGGGCGCCTCGGTCTATCTTGGCAGCGCCTATTTAAAGACCTGGCCCAAGAAATTCGAAAGTCAGGCCAAACTTCTAGCAGGTGGCTTCAGGGCTTTGGTGAGCACCTACTTCAAGCTGGTCTTCAAAAATGACCATAGCTGAGAAGGATTGGAGGGAAGAAAGTGAATAAGAAGAGCGGCAATTTGAGCGAGGCACTCGACAGAATTCGTGGAGCAGTCGAGGATCTGAAAAAGAGTGTCGATGCTAAGAACGCTAAACCTCCCGAACCTCCTGAACCTCCCGAACCCATCGTCGTCCCACCCTCAAAACCCTTATATAGGATCACATTGAATGAGTTTATTCCTGCTCTTGTAATTGGCAGTGGCTATGGTGGAGCTGTCGCGGCCCTGCGTCTGGCGGAGGAGGGCATCCCGACGGTCGTTCTTGAACGAGGTAAACGTTGGCCCATCACACCGAAACAAGATACTTTTGCGACCTTTGAGAAGCCTGACGGCCGCGCTGCATGGCTCAGCGATCATACGGTCTGGCCACCTGTGCTCCCGCCCGTTCCGGTAGACAAATTTGTAGGGAACTTTGAGACCATAAAAGGGGAGGGCATAACCGTTTTCAACGGCGCTGGGGTCGGTGGCGGTTCATTGATAAATAACGCGATTCTGATCCAGCCACGCCGCGAACTATTTCAGCGTGTCTTCCCCAAAGCGATCGATTTTGACGAGATGGACCAGGTGTACTACCCGCGCGTCCGTGAGATCATTAAGCCGTCGCCGATTCCTGACGACGTTCTCAATACACCCTTTTATGAATCAACTCGAATCAACTCTGAACAGTATAAGCGAGCGGGATTCCCGGTGCGGCCAATTGATCTGGCAATTGACTGGGATATCGTTCGTGAAGAAATAGCAGGCAAGAAAAAACCTTCCGCCATCGATGGCCAGTCATGGGGTGGCTATAACAGTGGCGCGAAGAAAAGCGTCGATCAGAATTATCTCGCACTGGCAGAGGCAACCGGCGTCGTGGAGGTGCTTCCTCTGCACGTCGTAATAGATATCGAGGAATCTCCCCTCGGAGGCTACCTGGTCTCAGCCAATCGGATCGATGAACACGGCGATATTCTTGAGAAGCGGAACTTCATTTGTAAGTTTCTCTTTTTGGCCGCGGGATCTACGGGAACCACTTCGCTCCTGGTGCGCGCCAAGGCCAAGGGCACACTGCCCAGGCTAAACAAATTCGTTGGCCAGGAATGGGCCAGCAATGGAGACTTCGTTTTCCTTCGTGCCGGCTTGCCGATCACGAATCCCGGGCAGGGAGGTCCGGCTGGAAATGTAATCGTGGAAGACGTCGGCAACCCTTTCGGACCAGTCAGTCTAGTGGAAGCCGTAACACCGAAGCCAGCAGTAGCTCACCTTCCTCCGGGCGCTTCATTCTATATTGTTATGGGCGCTCCTCCAGCGCTGGGCGCATTTCGTTTCGATTCGGCTACTGATTCCGTCATCCTAAACTGGCCTGCCTCCGATCCACGGCTCGCCAATCTCGCCAGTGCCGCCCAACGTACCGCGCAAACACTAAACGAGAAAAATACCGATACCGCTACGCTGGTTCTCGATCCCAGCGGAACGGGCCATCCGTTGGGAGGGGCTGCGCTGGGGAAAGTGTGTGATTGGTTTGGGCGCGTCAAGCGTTATCCAGGGCTGTATGTAGTCGATGGTGCATTTATTCCGGGTTGGACAGGTATCGTCAATCCTGCACTCACCATAGCCGCACTCGCGGAACGCAGTATGGAGCGCATTATTGAGAGGGATATTTTAAGCGGAAGATGAGCTTGGAAAATGAGTGGCGAACTGAACGAAACTCAACTCCTGGTGCTACGAGCGCTGTGCGACACCTTTGTCCCCTCCATCAAAGTTGCTGACGATCCGATAGGGTTCTGGGCTCGAACTGCGTCTGACCTGGGCGTTGACAAAGTCCTCGCCAAATACCTGGTTAATGACGTGCCTGACGAACTGCGCGCCGGACTGCTGGGTCTGCTCGATGCGCTGGCGGCGCAAGGCTTCGTCAATACCTCACAGGAAAAGCGCGAAAGCATTCTTGCTCGCATCGGCGAATCGCCTCAAGCAGCGGCCGGAGTCTCCTTTTTCCAGAAGCAAACCGTGCTGCTCTTTTATGGGCTTCCTGAAGAACCGGAGCCAGATCCGAATCTGATCACCTATGGCTCTCCAAAAGGTCAGAACCCGAATTGGGATGTGATGGGCTACCCTGGTCCAGTAAGCGTTCCACATAACGAACCAGATGTGCGAATGCAAACAGTGGTTCCCGAGTGCGATCAGCTATCTCTCGATGCAGACGTGTGCATAGTCGGATCCGGCGCCGGCGGCGCAGTGATCGCGTCCAGTCTGTCTGCACGTGGATATCGTGTTGTGGTGCTCGAAGCAGGGGGGCAATACACCGCCGCAGACTTTCATCAACTCGAGCTCTGGGGATACAAGCACCTTTGGTACAGGGGTGGTGGTACTCCAACAGCAGACGGCAACGTTCTCCTTTTGGCCGGAGGCTCACTGGGCGGCGGTACCGAGATTAATTGGATGAACTGCGTCCGCACGCCGCAACTGGTGCGAGAGGATTGGGCCCGGCAATACGGACTCGAAGGCATCGATGCGCCTGAGTTTGAACGATACATAGACGCGGTTGAGAGGCGTCTGCAGACGAACCAGAAAACCGCCATTTGGAACTCGCAAAACCTCCGCATGAGCGAGGGTTGCCAGAAACTCGGATATCTCAGCAAGCGAACTTTTGTTAACTGGGATCCCAAAATATTCCAACCGCTAATGGCGGGTTATACCGGCTTCGGCGATCAAACCGGAGGCAAACAAACCGCGCGCCGAACCTTCCTCCTCGATGCTTATCGTAACGGCGCGCAGATTATCGTTCATTGCAGAGCTGATCGAATCCTTGTCGAACAAGGTCGCGCTGCCGGCGTCGAGGCAACCTACTCTGACCCGCAGGGTCGTCGGGCCAAAGTCACTGTGCGCGCGCCTCAGGTGGTGGCGGCTGCGGGCTCAGTGGAAACACCGGCACTGCTACTTCGAAGCGGTATCGGAGGACCGAATGTCGGGAAGTACTTTCGCGTGCAGCCGGGCGGCGCCGTCTACGGTGTTTACCGGGAGAAGCAAAAAGGATGGTGGGGCTCGCCGATGACCACCAACTGTGAACAGTTCACCAACACCGGAGATGGCTTTGGTTTCTACATGGAGATTCCGGCATTCGGGCCGGGCTTTGTGGCCTCTGTAATTCCCTGGGTCAACGGAAGACAGCACAAGGAAATGATGACCAAGGTGCCTTACATCAGCACCTTCATCTGGTTCCTGCGGGACAAAGGAGGGGGGGTAATCACTCTCGACAAGGCCGGCAATGCGGTAGCCACCTATGCGCTCACCGATGAAACCGATCAAAAAAACTTCCGGCACGCTACGGCTGAGGCGATCCGCATTCATGAGGCGGCGGGAGCTCAGGAGATCATGGTTAGCCTGGCCCACAACCAACTCATCTGGAAGCGGGGCGCTAATCTTGAGAACTTTATCCAGTCAGTCATGAAGCAGCCATTAATTAATGGCGCCCAGCCGATGATTAGCGCGCATCAACTTTGTACTTGCCGAATGGGTACAGATCCCGCTACCAGCGTTGCTGATACTAATGGTGAGTTGCGTGACGTGAAGGGCGTTTGGATCGGCGACGGCAGCGCCTGCCCCACGGCGCTTGGTGCTAATCCAATGATAACGATCATGGCGCTTGCCGCACGTACCGCCGACAAGATGGGTGGCCCTCCCACTCGCCAATATGCTGATAGCGTGCCTGCTATGGCTCTGAACATGATCCAGGGAATGGCGAGCATGATGACAAACCCTTCGAACATGATGAGGGAAATGCTCGGCATCATGACAAATCCATTAAGCGTGTTCACGCTTGGCGAAAGAATGTTATCCGGGCGGATGGGTTCCGAGCGACCCACCGAAGGGCGTGACTATCGAAGACGAGGCAAAGCACGAGGAACTTCTTCGTGACATGGAATTCGATGTCGTGGCTTTGATAATCCGAAAGTGCGGAGATGGATGAGAATGAAATCCGCCGAACGTGCAACCGAAAAGACGTGCTCGTCGTGTCGTCAAGACACGATGTCCAATATCGGTATGAACCTGTTCAGGGGAATGGCGAATCTCATGACGATTCCAATGAGAATGTTCGGGGAAATCGCCGGTTTCATGACGAACTCCTCGAGCATGTTCACCGCCGCCGGCGAACGATTGCCTTTTAGTCGCTATGAGACCCGTCCGCCTACAGCCTCAGCCGGCAACATCGAGTATCCATTAATTGCGCAAGGCCCGCTCGAAACTGTACTCGCGTTCACAACCGATGAACAGATCTTCCTGAAAGGTCTACCGGATAATCCTTATTTCTCTTCGCATGGCGTGCTTGTCGATTTCCAACACAATCGCTTGCCGGGCATGTTTTCTCGACTGAGCTTTCCTATTAAAAATGTGGATGTTGCTGACGCAAACCTGTGGCCTCCGGTCCAACCCGAGCCTTTTGATGAGCCCACTCTCTTCGAAGTTCACGCAGACAAGCACGGCTTCTCCAAACAAGCCTATTTCTTCGACGGTGGAGAGAGCTCGCTTGTGACAGTCGGACCTTCCCTCCCCAAGATTGTGCGGCTTAAAGGAGGAGGCGCGCAGTTTTGGGTAGCCAGCAACGGCGTCATCACCCAGGGCACGGGGAAATACAAAGGAGTAAGGGGAATATCAGCCTATAACGGCAGCTCCATCTTTCCGACTTGGCCCGAAAAAGAAAGCGAACAATTCGAGATGTTGTCCAATGGTTTTAATGCTTTGGTCAGCGCTTACTTCAAACTGGTCCCTCAGGCAAATATTGACGAGCAGTTTGATCCGAATCTAGTTCAAAGCTGGCAAAAAATAACAGGCAAGTGAGTCATGCTTAGCGACCCTATCAAGCTAACTGCCACACCACGTCGTCTGACGTTCGACGCCTTTTATCCGCGTCGCATAATGAGAACGAGTCTCAACATGATCTGGCTCTCAGCGGAAGCATTGAGACTTCTCAGCCCGGGACGAAACAGTCACGTCGTCTGGCAGGAATTCAAGAACAAGCTTCAAGCCTTTGACTTGTTCGAAAATGTCGATTCAATTTTGAACCTGCCTGCCGGAGATGAGACTCCATTGACGAAACTCGTCGAGAAGGTACGCACCCTGGATCATTACAGCGCGGTTTGGGCGACCGAGGGGTTGGGACATTACTACACCGAGACATACTGGGAGAGATTTGGCACGCCAAAAAATCTGCTGCGGAACGCCAACACCGATGTCTTGCCTGGCACGAGCCTAACGGCATTACACGCTGGTATGGGTTTGTCTCTGGCGAATCGACTATTGCAGACAATCAAGACGCCGGGCTCTCAAAATGAAGTTCGAAGGGTGATTGAGAAGTTCATTGAGTGCTGCCGTCATAACTCCAGGTCAGGTTATGTCGAAGTCGCTTACGAGGCGTTGGGCCTGGTCACGCGCAATCTGTACTCGCACTTAGTACAGGTTGTTGATCGGCAGTTACGTGAGATTGATAAGAATTTGGTGGGTTACTTCTGGCATGGAGTAGGACGTGCAATCTATTTTGCTCCCACCAATTTTCTCCCCTTCAACAGTTCACCCTGGCGAGCAGTGGAATTGGCGCAACGAGAGGCCGCACATGAAATCGGCCGGCTCAACGCACTGGCTGGCTTCGTCTGGGCCATGACGCTGGTCAACATCTACCAGCCGGAAATTCTCGAGACTCTGCTTAGACGTCATCAGAGTGAGCTATCTCAAAATGCTGCACTCTCAAACGGTGTCAGCTCAGCAATCATGATCTGGTTCGATTCGACTGGCGTTGATGCTTGTCTTGATCGGCTGTTTCAACACCGGTTGGAACCATTCGATCCTGATTTGAGTCGACTCTGGACTGAACAGGTGTTGCAGCCTGGCCGGAATGCTTTGCAGCGCTTCTACCCGGTGATCAAAAAACAGAACCGTCTTGGAGAAGTCTTTCAGTACCAATCGCTGCCGGAACTGATTGCACAGGCAAGATGAGACAACTTCTGGATGAAATGGTGGTTCGGCCAGTTGACGCTTTCCGGTCAGTGGTAGAGATGCTTAGCCAGCAAGTTGAAAGCGGGCAAAGAATTGACGCGATATTCAGCCGGTTTGCTCATGCTTTAAGCAGTCCATCCGCGCGCAGCAGCGCCGGCCAAACTCAGTTGACTTCGGCACCGGCGAAACAAAGTTCCATGACTAACGAACCGGGCAACTACAGCGACGGGCTTAGCGATGAAGATCGCCTGATCCTTGACAGAGTGGAAGGCGCTCTCACCGACGGCATAGCGCTCAAAGATTGGTGGGAGCGAACTTACCCGGATGGCTTTGCGAGCAAATTTGAACTGGAGCGGGTGTTCAACCGCCCGGCGGAGAGTTTCGGTTTTTTTGATCAAGTCCTGCTGCCCAGTGGAATGCTGCCAGTAATGGGTAACTTCCAGCAGATGTTTTATGACCAGACGAGGACGCCCGCAAATCTAAACCGGCAGAGCGCAGAGTGGATGCGCGACCAGATACGCGAGTTCGTGCTGCACTATTTCATGAGGATTAGCTCTTTTCGCCAGCCCGAAGTCTATGTTGAGTCGGGACGGCCAGCCGTGCCTTATTATCTTGAACCGCTCAGTTGGTGCCCGCAGAAAAACATATTGCGCCAGGGCTTCGGCTTCAAACAGTATTACTACAAGCTACGTGAATCGGGCCGGATCGGTAAGTTCTCAGAAGCCGAGCAAAGCGCGATAGTTGACCTGCGTGAAATTGGGCCAACATATGAATGGATAGTAGTAAAGGTCCGGATCTTCGACTTCAGCTTCACCTTTCAACCTTTTGGCTCGAATGGTCCAGCGTTATCGGTCCCGCTCACAGAAGAGAGTTACCTGGTCCTCAGCCGCGATTTCATTCTCAACCGAGACAATCCTGCTACCGGATCTCTGGGCCGTTACGGCTTCGGCTATGCATTCATCAGAGATCCGGCCGAGGGGTTAATTCAATATGGACCAGGACAGTTCAGGGCCGCCATCGAACTCATCAACTTTGAGGTTTCTAAACTCGGCGAAGTTTGCGTCAAGATGATTTTTGTCGCCGACAGACCGGAAAAAATTGCGAATGTCTCGCTCAATCCGGTTGATTGGAGTTTCCGCCTGGCTGACACCTTCTCATTTGGAATGACTTCGAGACTGCTGTCTCCCGTTAGAGACACGTTCGAGAGAATACCGGCTAACACTGATGGGTTCGATCCTGTTTACGGTTTCGTGTCGCTGGCGAACACGCTGAGCGCGAACCAGGCAGCACAGCAATTGTGTATTTCCCGGGAGCAGCTCGATAGGGACTTTCTGGCCCAGCACTTCACTCAGCACTACATGACCATTGTGGGTTCGCTTTTGACCTGGCGACAGATTCCCAACTGGCTCGACGCGGCTGCATTACCTGAATGGGTCGTCACTGGGAGAAGTTCATGAGTGAGCCTGCTACTGGATTCCAGGGAGTAGTTCTATCGTCGGGCGGCGCGGATGGCGCTTACGCTGTCGGCGTTCTGAAAGCACTGCTGAACGGGGCGTCAGCAGTGACTGGCTATCTACCACTCGATGCAAAAGTTTTTGTGGGTAATTCGATCGGCGGTTTGAATTCAGCTTTGCTTGTTTCCCACCTTGAAGACGGCCCTGAAGCGGCAGTGTCTTATTTGGAACACGTTTGGCTGGATGAGATAGCTCAAGACGCTCAAGGATGTGGCAATGGAACCTACCGTGTGCGCTTGAATCCTGCGACCGTGTTCGACCCAACCTGTTATGTCGATGCTCCGTTAAAGACCTTTACCAACATTGCCACTGACACTCTTTTCCTGGCCCAGGACTCGCTCGCCAGAACCCTGGATTTTGCAACCTCGGGCGGAGGCTGGGCGCAACGAGGTCTGCGAGTGGTAAACCTGGGCTCCTTCATTTCGGCTGAGCCCTTGCGCCGGCTGATCAACAAAACGATTCGATTTGACAAGATTCGGGGTTCGGATGCGGCCCTGAGGGTTATGGCCACTAATTGGACCAGAGGTGGGCTGGACGCATTTTCGAACGCCGATCTTACCGATGAGCTGGGCCCGCGCATTATTCAGGCGTCGGCCGCTATTCCTGGATTCTTTCCGCCTGTCATGGTTGGCGAGTATGTCTATGTCGACGCGGGTGTTCTCGGTTACGCGTCCTTGGCTCCGGCAATCAATGAGGGCGCCGATACCTTGCATATTGTTTATGTGGACCCGGACATTTCAGCAATTCCGATCGAAACAATGCAAAGCACGCTGGACACGCTTTACCGGACCTTCACGATCCAGTGGGCCGATAACCTGGACGATTCTGTAAAAGCAGTGGATCGAATCAACAAGCAAGTAGAGGCTCTTGAACAAACGATTCGAGAGGGCAAGCTGACAGAATCGCTGGCAGAGTTTCTCATCAGGAGAACACTTCCTTCTGAGCGAATCACATTCGATCCAAACAAGAAACTGCTGGGATTACGCAAGATCACACTCCATCGTTATCACCCAAAGGATGATCTTTTTGGACCTTTGGGCCTGTTGAATCTAAACCGTGAAAGACTTGAAGGACTAATCACGCGTGGCTTCAACGATACCGTTGCGCACGATTGCACCGCCAGCGGCTGTGTAATCGAGTAATCGCCAAATAAGGATCAATATGCAGATTAATTGTTCGACAGCATTCTGAAGTGAGACAGAAATTGAGTGGGGACCTAATTTGAGATTTCTCTGCGAACCTCTGCGTATCTCTGCGACCTCTGGTTGAAATCGCCCCTTTAAACGCAGAGAACGCAAAGATACGCAGAGAGCCGCAGAGATAGGTTCAGCAAATGTTTGCTGAATCAAGTGGATCGTATAGACGAGTCTATTGCAGCCCGAGAGAAAGCAATTGATGCCAGACTCGAATGGCAAAAAGCATGCAGTGATCTTATCAGGCGGTGGCGCAAGTGGCGCTTACGAAGTAGGTGTGCTTAAGGGTTTGTTTGCCGGTCATTCGTTGTCTACTGATTATGTACCGCTCATACCTGACATTTTTGCCGGCACGTCGATAGGAGCTTACAACGCATCTTTGCTGGCTGCTGAAATAGACACTCGAGGTCCGGGTGCGATCGATTATTTAGAGCACATCTGGCTGGATTGTTTGCCGCAGGACGATTCTACGAGCCACAACTCTATAGTGCGTTATCGTGCCGATCCAATTGCGTATTTCGATCCGGTCTGGGTTTTCAAAAACCCGCTTCAGGATTCCTTGCGAGTGGCCGATGACCTGGCCTTTTTGGCCCAGGATTTTTTCAACAGAGGATCAATGTTCTTTCAGTCTTCTGATGAAATCGAGACTCGTGTGCTGAAGCTTTTTGACCTCAGCATTCTCGTTTCCAATGATCCGCAACGGCGCTTGATCCAGGAGACCATAAATTTTGACAGCATTTGCCGATCAAGCAAGGTGCTCAAGATCGCAACTACTAACTGGAGCACCGGTCAATTAAGGATCTTTGACAATGAACAGCTCAATACGGAACAGGGTCCCAAAGCAATACTGGCGTCTACTGCTATACCGGGAATCTTTCCGCAGGTCGAAATTGAAGGCGAGTATTACGCCGACGGCGGCGTGGTCATGAATACGCCTTTGGATTTGGGGATAGAGTCAGGAGCCGACATTCTTCACGTTATTTATCTCGATCCCGATGTTAAAGCGATTCCACTGCTCCCAGTCCGCAATGCAATTGATACGTTTAGCCGGCTCTTCGCCATCCAGTTTGCCGCCACTATCAATAGGGACATCGCGGTCGCAAAACAGATTAATGAAGGACTCGACGTGATTGAGAAAGTGGCTGGCGGTGGCTCTGTGTCAGGAAAAGATGTGCGCGCATTCATACTGGTGGCGAAAAGGCTTTACAACATCCCGGACTATTCAAAATACAAGAAGCTCACGATTCATCGTTATCAACCTCGCGATACGTTGAGGGGAGTTCTTGGATTGCTCAATTTTAATCGCAATAAATCCATCACTCTCAT
>Ga0163162_10001226_pt1 | contig 23960 bp, 19 predicted proteins | sample S55metaG_FD_115310 | JGI IMG/M metagenome (GOLD analysis project Ga0163162, IMG submission 115310) | Switchgrass rhizosphere microbial communities from Kellogg Biological Station, Michigan, USA - S5-5 metaG | ecosystem: Host-associated > Plants > Roots > Rhizosphere > Soil | place: USA... | reverse complement strand
GCGCCTTTACTTGCGCCAGAATGGCAAACTTGAGACGACAGCGCCCGCCAGCGAACCTGCGGACGAGTACACATACGATCCCGGCAATCCAACTCCATTCCTCGTGGACGCGCGCGAACTCGAGTTGAGTCTCAACGAAGACTATCGAATAGTGGACAGCGAGCGTAAGGACCTCGTGACCTACACGACGGCGCCGCTCGACAAGGACATAGAGATCACTGGTCCAATGACTGCGACACTCTGGGCGGTTACTGAAGGGAAAGACACAGACTGGAATGTCATGGTACAGCACGTCTATCCGGATGGGCGGGCAGAGCGCATCCAGGATGGAGTGATGAGAGCGCGTTTCCGCGACGGCTTCGATCGTCCCTCGCTCCTCAAGCCCGGCAAAGCTTACAAGTACGACATCGATCTATGGTTCACGTCGCGGGTGATCCCCGCCGGCCATCGTCTGCGCGTCACCGTCGCCTCCGCTGCGTTCCCGAAATACGATCGCAATCTCAACACAGGTGGGGATAACGAACGCGACACACGCTACATCGTAGTTAGGCAACGGATTCTGCATGACCGAGCACACCCGTCATTCGTGCGGCTGCCGATTATTCCGCGGTGATACGGAAGATTGTGATTGGCGATGTTTGTGTGATGTCTCACTCCGTTGGCGTACAGACTCTGGACAAGCTCATTGCTGAATTTATTTACAATCGGTTGTTCACAGAGTTCGTCACCTCTTGGCCACGTAGCAAAACAGTTTGGCGTTCGAAGTAGGTCCTCCATGAGAAAACCACCGGTCACACGAAGACAGTTTTTGGGAAGCAGTATTGCCGCGGTGGGAGCGATATCGATTGGCGGCGCGTTACCTGCAAACGCACGAGAGTGGGAAGAGTACTCCGAGCGCTTTGACCGATCGATCAGCGATGACTTGCCAACTGGTCCACTGCGACCGGACGACGAGTCTGCGTGGAAGGCGGTCGCGAAAAACTATACGGTCACAAACAAAATAACCAATCTTGAAAACGGCTACTGGGGAATCATGGCTAATCCGGTGCTCGCTGAATACCAGCGGCTCACGGAGTTCATCAATAAGGAGAATACGACTTTTGCGCGACCCCGGTGGTCCGAAACGTACCGCGGTGTGCGGCAGACGGTCGCGAACTTTCTAAATGTTGACCGGGACGAAATTGCTTTAACGCGAGGTGCGACCGAGGCGCTCCAGGCGCTGATTGGCGGGTATAACAGACTCAAGCCGGGCGACACAGTTCTTTACGCGGACCTGGATTACTCGGAGATGAAGAACGCGATGCGCTGGCTCGAAGTTCGTCGAGGCGTTAAGGCTGTGAAGCTGACATTTCCTGAACCAACGATTGATCGCCCGCTTCAGGAAGCAGACATACTTGGTTTTTACGACAAAGCTCTCTCAACCAATCCAGGTACAAAGTTGCTGCTCTTGACGCATCTCAACAACTGGACTGGATTGATCATTCCGGTTGCCAAGATTGCGAAGATGGCAAGAGATCGCGGCGCTGACGTGATACTCGACGCGGCCCATTCGGTCGGCCAGGTAGACCTCAACCTAAATGGACTCGGCTGCGATTTCATCGGCGTCAATCTGCACAAATGGGTGGGTGCACCAATCGGTTGCGGCGTCATCTATATCAAGAAGGACCGCGTCAATGCGATCGACCCATACATGGGAAAAGCGGCCGATGTCTCGGACGTTGATGGACGCATCGATACTGGAACACTAAATTTCGCAGCGCACATGACTATCCCGGCCGCGATCGCGTTTCACAACAAAATCGGAACCGCAGCCAAAGAGGCGCGGCTTCGGTACCTCAGAAACCTCTGGGTCGCACCTGCCCGAAAAATGAAAGGGCTGATCATTCTCACGCCGGACGATCCTAAGATGGTCGCAGCGCTGACGTCATTCCGTCTTGATGGCGTTACTTCAACCAGTGCGAACGAAGCCGTCGTCAAGCAGCTGGCAGAAAGATACGGCGTGTTGACGGTGCGGCGAACGGGTCCAGCTGTCGGCGATTGCATTCGTGTGACCCCGTCTGTTTATACCTCGGCGGATGACGTGATGAAGCTGGTAAACGCACTGCGTTCGATCACCGGTTCGCCAAAATCGATCGGAATGCGTGACCGCTGAGGGGGATTGGGCTTCGCCTAGTCGCGTGCAGCGTTCCAGCCTGTATGGATCTTTCTTTGGTCCAAAATGTTCTCGGCTTCAATCGCGTTGTGGCTTTGTCTCAAAAGTCGATCGCAGCGGAAGCGAATTTTGTTTTTAGTTCGTGTGAGTTCGTGGATCGTTGCCCTTTTCCGGAAAACAAGGGCGATCCACGAAATGACACGAATCAACACGAACTAAGAACTTTCCAAACCATCGGTAACTTATGACTTTTGAGGCAAACCCTCACGTGAAAGAATGGTATTATTCTGGACAGCATGGCTAAGCACTTCACAGCGGTATACGAAGAAGGCGTCCTGCGACCGGAGCATCCCATTGATCTCCCGGAAGGTGAACAACTGCATTTGATTGTGGTTACGCGAAAAACCGCCGCACCAAACGGCAACGTTGCGAACGCCCTCGCGGAAATTGCTGCGCTTCCGCTCGAAGGCGACACCAGCGCTTTCTCAGGCGCAGAACACGATAGCATCCTATATCGCCAGTCCTAATGGTCTTTGTTGATACGAGCGCATGGTTCGCGGCAATTGTTCCCAGCGATCCAAATCATGCCTCCGCAGCGCACTGGCTCGCCGCAAACGCCGACGTTCTAATAACAACCGATTACATAGTTGACGAAACACTCACATTGCTGCGCGCGCGTGGCGAACGCCAGCGAACAAAGCTGCTCGGTAAGAAGTTCTTTGAAGGCTCTATCGCCGAGATCTACTTCCTGACCGAAGAAGATGTCAGAGAGGCATGGACCACGTTTGCTCAGTACGAAGACAAGAGTTGGAGCTTTACCGACTGTTCCAGCAAAGTTGTCATGGATCAAATGAAGATTGCGCAGGCGTTCGCTTTCGACCAGCACTTTCGTCAATTCGGAACCGTGAACGTAGTGCCTTAGAAGTAGAAGATTCGCAACACCACTCAGAATATGAAGACGCTACTTTCGCTCGCTCTGATCCTCGCGTGGTCACTGACCGTTCTTGCTCAGCAACGCACGCGGCCGCTGACTGGGACTGCCCCGTTTCACGTTGAAGAAAAAACAATTGCGCAAATTCATGCCGCGCTGCGTTCTCGACAGGTGACGTGCCGAGGATTGGTGGAAGCGTATTTGGCGCGCATTAACGCCTACGATCAGAAAGGCCCGTCGCTCAATGCAGTGGTGCTGCTGAACACGTCCGCCCTCCAGACCGCGGATGAATTGGATGCCCGTATGAAGTCGGGTGCGGCCATGCGTCCTTTGGAGTGCATCCCCGTCGTCGTCAAGGACAACTACGAAACAAAGGCTCTGCGAACGACTGCCGGTTCTCAGTCGCTTGCCAAGTTTATTCCCACACGCGACGCTGTCGTGGTGCGGAAGATCAGGGAGGCCGGGGCGATCGTGCTGTTCAAATCGAACATGGCGGAGTTTGCGTTCACGCCACTTGAAACCGTGAGCTCCATTCAGCCTGGATACACATTCAATCCGTATGCGCTCAATCACACAACCGCCGGCTCGAGCGGAGGCACAGCGGCGGCCGTCGCGGCGAACTTTGGCGCCGTCGGCTTAGGCACCGACACTGGAAACTCGATCCGTGGTCCATCGTCGCACCAGAGCCTCGTCGGCATTCGTTCCACGATGGGTTTAGTCAGTCGCACGGGCGTGGTGCCGCTCAATTTTCTGGCAGACATCGCTGGGCCAATGACGCGCACAGTTGAAGACGCCGCTGTTGTGCTCCAGGTGATTGCCGGCCCCGACTCTGCCGATCCGATCACGCTCACAAGCAAAGGACACATTCCTCCCAGCTACCTTCCGTTTCTGAAAAAGGATGCGCTGAAGGGCGTGCGCCTTGGTGTGTTGCATGCTGCCTATGATCGGCCCACCGCAGATCCCGAAGTGATTGCAGTCTTCAAAAATGCGCTGAGAGAATTGAAAGCTGCGGGCGCAGAGATCGTGGACCCGGCGGACGTTGCCGGATTGCCGGAGCGTCCACAGAACCCTTTGCCGTGTCGCGGTTTTAAATATGATCTGGAGCATTACCTCGCGGAGGCCGGTGCACCCGTCAAAACGCTCGACGAGATCATCAAAGGCGGAATGTTTCATCCGACGATTCGTCAGCGACTCGAGCGCGCGCAAACGAATGACTCCGCTGGCGACGACAGCCCGGGTTGTCAGGCTAACCGCGAATATCGCAAGAAGTTTGGTGACGCTGTGCTGGCCACGATGACGACGCTTAAGCTCGATGCGTTTGTGTATCCCACCTGGAGCAATCCACCGGCAATCATTGGTGATGTGCGCCAGAACCTGGCCGGAGATAACAGTCAGGTCTATTCACCGACGACGGGTTTTCCGGCGATCACCGTGCCGATGGGTTTCACACGCGCCGGCACGCTACCCGCAGGCCTGACGATTTTTGGCCGTCCCTGGGACGAAGGCCACTTGTTTGCATTCGCTTATGCGTACGAACAAGCAACGCGTCATCACAAGCCTCCGCCAACTACGCCGCCTCTGAAGTAACTCCCTGGCTTTGCTCCAGAGGAGAAGCATGTCTATAGCCCCGCGGACGAAATGAATTGCGCTCCATCGGAGAGCGATGTGCGTGCTTATTCCAATGAACATTTCGCTCCTGCGGAGCGAACGTTATTGAGAGTGCCGTGGCTATAAGTCCTAACCTGCGACATAGATCAGCACGCGCATGGGCTGCGTAGGCTTGACGCGGATGAGTGCTGATAAGAATCGAGATCTTTGGCTTCTCATTCTTGTCAGCGTTCATTTGAACGGATTAGCGGCAGCAGGCGTGGGTGGCTTTACTTCCTATAAGGACGAAGAACGCTTGGTGTCTAGACGAAGAACGCTTGGTGTCTATTTGAGGCACTCTATGGAACGTTCGCGCATTGTAAGCAACCGCAAAATCTCTTAAATGTTTGGTGCATATGACTGCGAGGGTGCCGAGTTCGGCCTTCGGCACCCTCCGTAAATTGTCTGAATTAATTGGACTTAAAGAACTGATTTGCCGAAGGGGGGACTCGAACCCCCACGAGTTACCTCACACGCCCCTCAAACGTGCGCGTCTGCCAGTTCCGCCACTTCGGCATGAAGTGAGTAGGGCTTTGGGCATTATAGCCGGAAACATTTTCAATCAAAGTGGCACGCAGCGTTACCTTGTGCCACGACCAACAAGATAGTTTCTATTTGCTAGGTGCTGGTGAAGCTGCGGGCGCAGTGGCCGGTGCAGTTGTTGGCACTGGTTGCTGAGCCGGAGCCGGCGTAGGGGTTGCTGCTGGCGCACTCTGAGAAGTTGATTGCAATACTGAGCGCGATCCGGTCAGTGTTGGCAACGAAAGCATCAATGCGATTAGCATAAAAGCTGCCGCCGCTCCGATCGTGATCTTTGACAATAAACTCGCCGTTCCACGCGGACCAAATGCCGTGCTCGAAAGGCTGCTGGAAAACAACGCACCAGCATCAGCCTTACCGGGTTGCAAAAGAATGCTGATAATCAAGACAACACAAGACAGGATAAAGAGACCGTAGAGAATATAAGTAAACAAATCTAAACTCCTCAATTTTGAGCTTGAACTTTGTTCTAGAGTCTACCAAGCCCAAAGCTCGAAGTACCAATTTCAACTTTTGTAATTGACTATCTTCGCGAAACCATCAGCTTTCAAACTGGCGCCGCCTACCAAAGCACCATCGATGTCAGGTTGTGACATCAACCCCGCTATGTTGTCTGGTTTGACGGAGCCGCCGTATAGGATTCTTAACGCTTCGGCTGCTCCTGAGGAGTGCCTTTCCGCGAAAACGCGCCGGATAAACGCGTGCATTTCCTGCGCTTGTTCCGGCGTCGCTGTACGTCCCGTGCCAATGGCCCAAACCGGTTCGTAGGCGACGATGATACGGTCGAGGTCTGGGGCTGTCAACCCGTTGAGTCCGCCACCTATTTGCCCGGTAACAACGTTTTCCGCGATTCCCTGCTCTCTTTGAGCAAGGCTTTCACCGACGCACATGATGACTGTCAAACCGCTCTTAATCGCTGCTTGAGTTTTGCGACTTACCATCGTGTCAGTCTCTGCGTAAAACTGCCGGCGCTCTGAGTGACCGGTAATTACATACTTCGCACCGACATCACGAAGCATGAAAGGTGCAACTTCGCCCGTGTGAGCTCCTTCTTCAACTTCTGTCGAGCAATCCTGACCGGCGACGCGAATATTTGAACCTTCGAGACGATCGGCAACGGTCTTGATCGCCGTAAAAACGGGCGCCACAACGACTTCACAATGGTTAGCATTGGCAACTAATGGCTTCAGGGCAAGCACAGTTTCAACTGCGTCGCTCAGAGTTTTGTACATCTTCCAGTTACCAGCGATTACAGGTTTGCGCATAAGGAAAGCCGATCTTTGTGTTTTGTACTTTGTGCCTTGGTTTTTCTGATTGGTGCTTTGCAATTGAAAGCGCCAGCGTATTTTGAACCCGCCAAATAAGGTAAAAAGCTCAAAGTACAAAGTTCAAAATACGGTCTCTTTCAATCTTTGTCAGTTAGCGCTGCCACTCCCGGCAATTCCTCTCCAGCTAAGAACTCCAGCGTCGCCCCGCCGCCTGTGGAGATATGTGTGATTCGATCCGCGACGCCTGCCTTTGCGATTGCCGCTACAGAGTCTCCACCCCCGACGACAACAATAGCTCCCCGATCGGCAGCCTCTGCAACGGCGTGTGCAACACCTATTGTTCCTTGATCAAAAGGTGGTTCCTCAAAGACACCCATGGGTCCATTCCAAATGATCATCCGTGCATCTGCAAGCGCTTTAGAAAAATGGCCAACGGTCTCGATACCGATATCCAGTCCCACCAGACCGATATTAGTGAACTCAATTGGAATTGTCTTAGCTACAATCTGTTGTCCTTTGATTGGTTCATAACTGTCCACTACCTGATGATCGGTCGGTAGAAGAAAATCAATATCGTTTTCTTCAGCGCGCTTCTTGATCGCGAGCGCAGTTGAAAGCATATTGTCTTCAACCAATGACTTTCCGACAGTAAAGCCCTCAGCCTTCAAAAAAGTGTAGGCCATGGCACCTCCGATCAAAATCTTATCGACACCTCGATCGATGAGAGCATTGATGACGGGAATCTTGTCGGAGACTTTTGCGCCACCCAGGATTGCAACAAACGGGTGCTCAGGATGGTTGATGCACTTGCCGAGATACTCAAGTTCCTTTTCCATCAATAGACCAGCAGCAGCTTTGTTCACATACTTCGTAACTCCAACTGTAGAAGCGTGTGCACGATGAGCAGCACCGAAGGCATCGTTTACGAAAACGTCACACGGCCTGGCCAGCTTCTTTGCAAACCCGTCGTCATTTTTTTCTTCTTCGGGATGGAAGCGAAGATTTTCGAGTAAAAGAACTTCACCAAGTGCCAGCTTCGACGCCATCGCCTCAGCCTCATCATCGACACAGTCGTCGGCAAATAAGACTGGGCGTTTCAACAACGTCGATAGATGATCGGCAACTGGTTTAAGACTGTACTTATCTACACGCTGTCCTTTCGGTCGACCCAGGTGCGAAGCAAGAATCACTTTCGCACCGTGTTCGAGCGCATATTCAATCGTTGGGAGCGACGCCCTAATGCGAGTGTCATCTTCAACCTTCCCGTCTTTGATGGGCACATTGAAGTCGACGCGGACGAGGACTCGTTGGCCGGAAAGGTTTAGATCTTTGATGGAGAGTTTGGGCATGAATGATCTTAGGTCTTTGGCCTTTCGACTTTTCTCAACTAAGAAATAATGAGCGACAAGCCGAAGACCAAAAAACCTCGTTCCTAGAGTCCCTTTCCTGCGATGTACTTGATCAGATCCCTCACGCGACACGAATAACCCCACTCATTGTCGTACCACGAAAGCACCTTCAACATATTTCCATTGATCACCTTGGTGTATTCGGCATCAACAATCGAGGAGTTTGAATTACGCTTGAAGTCACTTGATACGAGTGGCTCTTCTGAGAAGGCGAGAATTCCGCTTAGCTCTTCGTTCGCCGCATCCTTAAAGGCTCTATTGACCTCATCAGCAGTTGTCTCAGTTTCCAAATTGATAACTACGTCAACCAGTGAAACGTTTGGCGTGGGCACACGAACTGAAATCCCATCAAACTTGCCTTTTAACTCTGGAAGCACCAGAGCAACCGCCTTCGCGGCGCCGGTCGACGTGGGAATCATCGATAGTGCCGCAGCTCGAGCCCGGCGTAAATCCTTGTGTGGCAGATCGAGCAACTGTTGATCGTTTGTATACGAGTGGATGGTAGTCATCTGCGCAGAGCGAATGCCAAACTTCTCGTGAACTACTTTCGCCACTGGCGCCAGGCAGTTAGTCGTGCACGAAGCGTTCGAAATTATGTGGTGTGCTGATGGGTCATACTTGTCTTCATTTACACCAAGCACAATCGTTATGTCTTCATTCTTTGCGGGCGCTGAAATGATCACTTTCTTGACGCTGGCTCGCAGGTGCTTCTTTGCATCTTCAGCCTTGGTAAAAAGTCCCGTCGATTCAATGACGATTTCCGCGCCTACTGATTCCCAATCAATCGCCGCCGGATCGCGTTGAGAGAATACTTTGAATTCTTTCCCCTCCACGCTTATTGCGTTCTCCGTTGCTGAGATTTGGTGATCGAGATTGCCCAACACAGAGTCGTACTTTAAAAGATGAGCGAGTGTCTGAGTGTTAGTCAGATCGTTTACGGCAACGAAGTCGATGTCCGGATCACCAAGAGCGGTGCGAAAGATATTTCTGCCGATGCGGCCAAAACCGTTAATGCCAACCTTAACTGCCATTTGTTTCTAATCCTCCTGAGGTGCCAATAGCACTCACTATATGTTACGTTTTTGGGATCTCGCCTGTGGCGCTTGTGGGACTAGGCACGGGTGTTTACAACTCGAACAGGGTTGGGGCACCTTCCTGCATCCCAGCGATACAACATTTTCCCGCACAATCACACTCTGACATAAGATGTGTGTGATGGTAAACAAAGCTTAGCTGCAGGAAAGAAAGCAAGATTATGCGGCGAGTTTGTGCCTGTCAAGCGAGCTAATATCAAGTTTTTGAAACTGCTTACGGATGCATAACGTAGTATTCGCTTGATGCAGTGGACTGTGATTTGCCAGAATGTTTTCGAAAATCCTTCCTTGGCTTAGCCGCGGAATCTAAAGGAAAACCGTTAAGGAGCTCTTCGTCTGATGCTTATTTTCAAGTCTCTATTCGCAGTTAGAGCGATTGTCATCTCGAGTTTGTTGATTTCCGCAACCGGTGTGACGCCGGCGCAAACCACGACATCACCATCGCAGTCCGGTCAGAAACCAAAAGATGCGACCAAACCTCCGGGTCAGGAAAAGAATCCTGCAATACCCGAAGGAGCACAGCCCGCAACGCAGAATCCACAGGCACCTCCGGGTACCCAGCAGAATCCACCGAGCACTGCGCCGGGAACACCGCAGACTTCGCCTACTACTGCTCCGGGAACAAATCCCGCGGTTCCCACTAGTCCATCTTCGACTACGCCGAATCCAACTTCAGGCTCCGGTAACGCTCAGGAACCAGGAGAACCGGTGATTCCGAATTTTCAGGCTCAACCGATGCCCCCGCTACCGGATATGTCCCGCTTGGGTGTCTCAAATAACGCGATCACTTTGTCTTTGAATGACGCGATCAAGAGGGCTCTAGAAAACAACAATGATATAGAAGTTGCCCGCGACGATGTTCGCTATCAAGAAACTCAATTGAGGTCTTTAGAGGGGATCTTTGATCCGTACTTCAGTATTGTTCCGACGATTGACAGGCGAGTTATCCCCGTACAAAACATCTTTGGTGGTGGCGGTACATCGGGTCAGCTCTCAAACACGACTTGGACACTGAATCCAGGTGTAACCAAACAATTCTCAACGGGTGGCGGAAATTACCAGGCGCTATTCACCAACTCGCGCACAACGACGAGTGCAACCAATAGCACCTTAAACCCATACTACTCATCCAACTTAAGTCTAACTTTCACTCAACCTCTCTGGCGCAATCGTTCGATTGATAGTAATCGTCGACAGATTCGAATCCAGCGAAAGCGAATAGAGCAATCTGACTCGGATTTTCGACTCAAGACAATCGACATCATCACGCAAGTGCAGCAAGCCTACTGGGAAGTTGTATTCGCTCTTCGCGATCAACAGAACCAACTAGCTAACCTGAATCTGACTCGTGAGAATCTCAGAAATGTCGAGGCGCAGATCGCTGCTGGTGCGAAGGCGCCACTGGAAAGGGCCGAAGTTCAAACCGAACTCGCCAACCGCGAAACGGCCCTGCAAACTGCGGTTCAGAACGTGTCTATAATGGAGAACAGTCTCAAGCAATTGATCTTCAAGGATCCGTCATCACCAGAATGGTCCAGTCAAATAACTCCCTTGGACACTCCTTCATTCAGCGAAACGCCGGTGAATCTTGATGAAGCGATGAAAGAAGCGCGCGACAACAGACCCGAGTTGCGTCGACTTCGATTACAGGCCGACATCAATAACATTGATCTGCAGTACTTCAGGAATCAGACGAAGCCACAGTTTGATCTGCAAGGCACGGTTGCGACTACTGGTTTGGCCGGTACAGCAGCAGCATCGCTCCCGGCCGGGACACCTATTCCGTTAATCTCGGGGGATCCTGAAACCGTTGCCAATGCTTTTCTGCTAAGTCAGATTCAGGACATTCAACGAAGGGCAATATTCCCTGTAGCCCAATCGCCAGTCGTTTTGTCCCCGCCTTTGGCGCCATCGGATCTGGTTGGTGGCTATGGCAAGACCCTGAGTAATCTCTTTGGCCTTAACACCTACAACGTAACTATTGGGGTCGCCATTCAAATTCCGTTTAAGAATAAGACCGCTGAAGCGAACCTTGCGGGTACTAATATTCTGCGCGAACAACTTCTGGCATCGATGAGGTCCACGGAACAGACAGTTGAAGTCGACGTGCGAAATGCAGCGCAGGCGGTGGAGAGTTCGCGACGCCGCGTCCTCTCAGCACGATCAGCAAGAGTTAATGCAGAAACACAACTTGAAGGTGAACAACGTCTTTACCAGGTAGGCCGGTCAACAACCTTCCTCTTATTCCAACGTGAAAATGCGCTTGCAAACGCACGCGCTTCAGAACTACGAGCGGAGACCGACTACAATAAGGCACTAGCGGATCTCCAGCGTGCGACCTCCACTACGCTGCGTTCCAACAATATAGTTGTTGAATCGCCTAACGTTCCATAGGACAAATCGGCAAAGCTGATTTGGCGTTTTCAATTCGCGATTGCTAAGGTAGCTTACGCTTACTGAGGCAATCGCGAATTTGTTTTGTGCTTCGCCAAAACGAATGAAGATCAGCGCCACTATCATCACCTTCAACGAAGAATCAAACATCAAAGAGGCCTGTGAGTCGGTGGCCTGGGCCGACGAGATCTTAGTTATCGACGCGGATTCGACTGACTCAACACGAGAGAGCGCTTCGCTCGCTGGTGCGCGGGTCATCTCAAACTCGTGGCCCGGGTTTGCAATTCAGAAACAGTTCGCAGTCGATCATGCAAAACACGATTGGGTTTTTAGTCTTGATGCTGATGAACGCGTCTCACCGCAGTTAGCGGATTCCGTTGGGAAGTTAAGAACTCAAAACCCATCTCAACTTGCCGATGGCTACCAGGTGGCTCGCCGAACTTATTACCAAGGGAGGTGGATCCGGGGTGGCGGTTGGTACCCAGATAGACAATTGCGACTATTCCGCAAAGATGCAGGTCATTGGAAGAAGCGGCACATACACGAATCGGTTGAAATGAATTCCGGATCAAAAATCGAAACGCTAAGTGGTGACCTTCTTCATTACACAGTTCGCAACGCAGCTTACCATCACAAAATGATTGGTGAGCGCTATGCTCCGTTGGCAGCGCGCCAAATGTTTGAAGAAGGTCGGCGCACTACGGCACTCAAGATTGCCAGTGCAGCGCCTTCTGCGTTCATTCGCAGTTTGATTCTCAAGGCGGGTTTTCGCGATGGTCTTGCAGGTTTGAGTATTGCAAGTTTCGCCGCGCATCACGCGTTTCTTAAGCACTTGATGCTTTGGGAGATGCAGAATAAGAAGTGATTACTGCGCCTGGCCCTTTGTACTTTGGGCTTTGATCTTTGTACTTTGCTTGCGCGCGATACCTAAGAGCAAGCATCAAGCTCAAACCACAAAGCTCAAAAAACTCGATTCCAAACTTCAATAATCAAGTTACAATCCCTTCGCATGCTTCCTTCTCAATTACTGGCCCTGCAGGACCCGTATTTAATCTCGCCCGCAATTGGCTACATCCTGATCGGCATACTTGGCGTAATCATTGGCAGCTTCCTGAACGTTGTCATTCATCGTGTTCCGCTAGAGGAGTCGATCGTCTTTCCAAACTCTAAGTGTCCCGCTTGCGGCGGAGTTATCGCTTTCTATGACAACATTCCCCTGCTGAGCTATATCGTTCTACGTGGCAAGTGTCGTGGTTGCAAAAAACATATTTCCATTCGCTATCCTTTCGTTGAACTAGTGAACGGGCTTCTGTTTGTCGCTGTCGCCTGGCACGACGGCCTCACCTTCGCGTTACCGTTCGATCTCATTTTCACATCCGCATTACTCGCGCTTGTGTTTATCGACGCCGAGCACATGCTGTTGCCAAATGCCATCACATATCCAGGCATTATTTTCGCTGTAGTTGCACGCCTCGCGCTGCCGTACTTGATTGGCAACCTTCATTTTGATGACCTGCCGTCCCTTGCGCAGGGTGCACTGGCAACGTCACCGATCTGGGTTGCGTCACTCGCCGGCGCTTTTCTTGGGGCCCTAATTGGTGGCGGGTCGCTCTGGTTGATGGGTTGGACGTGGGAAAAACTGCGGGGGGTTGAAGCCATGGGATTAGGCGACGTCAAGATGATGTTTATGGTTGGCGCTTATCTTGGCTGGCGACTCACCATTCTCACAATATTTGTCGGCGTGTTATCAGGGTCAGTGATCGGCATCGTGCTAATGGCGCGTCAACGACAAAAGAACATGCAGATGCTTTTACCGTTTGGAGTATTCCTCGGCATCGGTGCCATCGCCGCACTTTTATTTGGTTCACATATAGTGGAATGGTACGCAGGACAGTTTAGGTGATTTCCAATTGCCGATTGCTGATTGCTGATTGCTGATTGCTGATTGCTGATTGCTGATTTAAGCTTTTTCTACATAAACATTCTCATGTCAACCTATTTCGTTACTACCAGTCAATCGACAGTCAGAAATCAGCAATCAGCAATCAGCAATCCGGTTCAATCGGCAATTGGCAATTGGCAATGAAAAGATCCCGCTTCCAATTCGGACTTACCTTACTGACGGGACTTTTTCTTCTGGCGGTGTTGTTTGCGATTTTGCTTTATGCGTTTACCCCGCAAAGTCCAGCCTCGCGTGGCCCGATCCTCTTAGCTTCTTTCGTCGCCATCCTCATCGGTAGCTTGCTCGGAATTCTCTTTCTCTTACGTTGGCTTCTGCGTCCGTATGACAAACTTGTAGGCGAGGCGGAGCGCGCTTCAGTTGAGTCTAGGTTCGTGAAGTCACAAGACGAAGCTGAGTTCGTGCTGGAAACCTTTCAATCCGTCGTAGCGCAACTCCAGGAACAACGAAAGGAGCTTGAACGACTTAGTGAGCAAGCAGCGGAACGAGCAAGTTCGGCCGAGAAGTTTAGTGAGCGAATTGTCGCAAGCCTTCCTTCGGGGCTGATTGCTTTCGACGGCAATGGCCTCTCGATAACAATCAACCCTCCAGGACGAACCCTGCTGGAAGTCGACGGCAAAGCGATTGGCGAGTCATACGATAACTTGCTGAATCGTTATACCGGACTTTCAGAGATGGTTCTCGACTGTCTTCAAAATGGAACCCTTTACCGGCGAAAGGAAATTGAAGCGGTTACGAATAAAGGCCAGTTACGTCGACTTGGTGTAACTGTTGCTCCTATCGAATTGTCACCTGAACGTGGACCTCAGGGAGCGCTGTGTCTACTGACCGACATAACGGAAGTGACGGAACTTCGCGAACAGGTTGCACTCAAAAACAATCTCGAAAGCCTCGGCGAAATGTCTGCGGGTCTCGCTCACGAATTCAAAAATGCAGTTGCAGCGTTACAGGGCTACGTGCAATTCCTGCAAAGCCGCGATCTGGACGAGAAATCGGCGACGGCAGCCGCGTCTTTACTAAACGAGGTGAGAAGTCTGTCAGGGATGGTAACTTCATTCCTCAACTTCGCGCGGCCACAACCGCTTCAGCTCGAAGAGGTTTCTCTCAAGGAACTCCTCGATGAATGTGTAACGGAACTTCAGGCGCTGTTTAAGGAGCTCAACGTCACATTGCTTTTGAACATTCCCGACCATGTAATCGTTTCTGCCGATGAACGGATGCTTCGCCAGGCGCTATTGAATCTACTTCGCAATGGAGCAGAAGCGATTACAGACGATCAAGCTGATCGCCGATTGATCGTTCAAAGCACCATAGAAAAAGACACCAAGCCTGCGTGGACTACCATCTCGATTCGCGATACAGGTCCTGGAATTCCGGTTACTGATTTACAGAGGGTGTTCATTCCATTCTTCACAACGAAGTCGAAGGGCCATGGAGTTGGTTTGGCCCTCGCGCATCGAGTGCTCACACAGCACGGTGGGAACTTAACTGCGTCGAACGCAGAAGATGGTGGTGCGGTATTCACGATTCGCCTGCGACTCAGCGAACGCGAATAAGGAGCGCAAGTGCTGGGACCGCAGGCGTCCACGCCTGCTGCTTGTGATCACTGATGCATGTGTAGGTTAACTAGCAGGCGGGGACGCCTGCGCTCCCAGCAGGAAAGTATTCAGCCCATCGCCTATCGACGAGTTCCCTGATGTCATCGCGTACTATCAGCTCATCTGGAAAGCCCGGCTTAGTACGTGCGTCGATGACGATTGGCCCCGTGTACACGAGATGGTGACGATGGATGGTAGTGGCTGAGGCGTAGATGTCCGAGGCCGGTTCGAATCGTGTCCAGGTTGACCAGAGAAAGTCAGAAGATGAACGTGCAACCGAGACATCATCGTGCAAAACAATCAAAGGCCAATCGCCGAACTGCTGATCTGTGGCCACACGACTAGCCAGGGATTCATCTTCACTGTAGCTCCCGCCCTGCAAGACAAGACATCCGCCGCAGAACACTTCAGATCTCGAGATGCCTGTCGGCAGACTGCCTTGATACTCTCGCGGCAGCTTCCGCACGGGCTCACCCAATCCCAACATGATCGCCTTACTGCCTTCATTAACCTTGCCGCTCGTGTAATCAAGTGTGTCCATCGAGACGTTTGAGAAGATAAAGAGATCGGTTTCCGGTCGAAAGCGCTCCAGAACGTGTTCGAGCAGTTTGGGAAAGTCACTGAGATCCTGTGGCGTGTCAGTAAGAAGAAGGAATTTGGTTAACGACAACTGCCCTTCGCCGAGTATTCGAAAACCTGACACGAGCGCTTCACGTCCATAACGTTCCTGGACCACAGCAGCACACAAAGAATGAAATCCCGTCTCACCGTAAGTCCAGAGATCTTTTACGGAAGGCATCACAAGAGGAAACAGCGGAGAAAGTAGTCGCTGGAGGTAATCACCAATAAAGAAATCTTCCTGTCGAGGTTTTCCAACCACGGTTGCGGGAAAGATGGCATCACGTCGATGAAACACTCCATCAACGTGAAATACCGGATACTCGTGTTCCAGCGAGTAGTAGCCGTAATGATCACCGAAGGGACCTTCGACCCTGCGTTCATGAGGTTTTGCATGGCCGACAAGAGCAAATTCAGCTTCGGCAGCGAGTCGATGCCCACCCAGCGGGTTCCTGGTCATCTTTAACTTTTGCCCGGCCAACAGTGAGGCCAGCACTAACTCCGGAACATCTTCAGGCAAAGGCGCTATAGCTGAGAGAATCAAAGCTGGTGGACCGCCCAGGAAAACCGTGACCGGAAGATCCTGGTTTAGTTTTTCAGCTTCACGGTAATGAAAGCCTCCTCCTTTTTGAATCTGCCAGTGCAACCCGGTGGAAGCCGAATCAAAGATCTGCATTCGATAAATGCCAAGGTTATGTTTTTTCGTGATTGGATTTTCGGTGTAGACAAGCGGCAGCGTTAAGAATGGTCCACCGTCTTCCTGCCAGGTTGTAAGAACAGGCAACTGATCGAGACGCGCCGGGCGATCTACGACTTGAGTCACAGGAGATCGATTTGTATTTGTCGTCCCTAGTCGTAACAACTCAAGCCCGACAGATTTGTGTTTCCAAAGTTCAGCTGGCTTCGGAGGTAGAATCGATTCAGCGACTGTAACCAAGTCCCTGACGAATCGTTCAGGCCTTGGACCAAAAGCCAGATCAATTCGCCTGTTCGTTCCGAACAGATTGGTCACAACGGGATACTGACTTCCCTTCACTCGACTAAACAGTAGTGCGGGTCCGGCTTGGTCGATAACCCGTCTGTGGATCTCCGCGAGCTCAAGATATGGGTCGACCTCGGTCTTGATCTCAAGTATTTCGTTTTCTCGGGTTAGTAGATCGAGAAATGGTCGCAGGCTGGGGTGCATATTAAGGACAAGAGATGAAGGCTAACGGATTAGAATGCTGAAGGCTGATGGATAGTAATGCCTCGTGTACGAGTTGGAGCTTCACCCTTTCGTCTTGATCCTTCATCCTTATTGCGGTTGTGGTTTCCCTGTTGTTCTTGGTCGTCCGCTGGTTGGAGTTGATGCTTCCTGACCCAAACGCTTTTCGATTTCGTCGCTTGCTGTCTCAGCAGCTTCGGCAACGAATGGTTGTAGCGATTCGCGGTAAGGCTTGATCACTTCCAACGTATCTGCATTGCCAATTCGCGCGAGCGCTTTCAGAAGACCTGCCGTCACCTTCGGCGGATTGTTTTGCTTCTTTAGAAAAGGATACAGAAACTCGGGACTCTCGAGTGCCGATAGATAACCAATCGCTTGATCCTGGCGACTCGAATCCAGATCTCGCACGACTCGGAACAACGACTCAGATTTGCCCATTCGATACAGCGCCCACTCCAAAGCCAGTCGCACATCTTTGTTCTTTTCCTCTAGTGCATAGCCTTCTACGATCTTACGTTGTTCTGTCGCTGCCAGTTGAGCAAGTGCTTCTGCGCTTCGTTGACGCACAAGTGGATCACTACTACCAAGTTGTTTTGCCAGGTCCGCAGTGTTGGCTCGGGCATCGATTCCATCAATTGGCGATTGTCCTTGAACCCAGACCACTATGCCCGACACAAATAGAATCAGCGCTAGTTGAAGCAGTCGCGTTTTTAAGAACATAGCTACCTCCTACAATCACTGCGCTTGTTTCTTCCTCAACAGTCGCGTGTTGAGATCCAATTGGGAAAACGGAATAACTTCGACATTACCATAGCGCTTTTGTAACTCCGGAAGAAACACCTTCGAGTTGCCTACTATGATGATATCGCTCGACTTTGCGTCTAGTCTTGTCCTCGCAAACTTTTCGATGTCCGCAGAATTTATCAGTTGTACGTTTTCAATGAAATGATTGATTTCATCCAGGCTTAGTCCGTATAGCGCGAGTGACGAAATGTGGCTGACCAGGCCATTCACCGTTTCAAGGTTACGGGAAAATTCACCGATCAAGGCCGCTTTCCTTGGCGTCAACTCACTCTCCATGGGCGGCAAAGTGGACAAGCGCGCCACCTCGTTCACCAAAAGACCTGCGACTTCCGACCCTGATTCGTTCTTCGTCTGTGCCGTGGCCACAAACGGCCCAACGTCTCTGCGAGCTTCCAGTGAACTTCCCGCACCATAACTCAACCCTCGTTTGATTCTAATCTCCTGATTGAGTCGCCCGGAATAACCATTCAACACAGAGTTCGTAACGATGCCGCGATAGTAATCCGGATCCTTCCTATCGATGCCACGGTGAACAAGATAGACAGCGGCCTGTCCGGCGTTTGGCTTATCAATCACCACGACGCGGCCTGACGTGGTGCTGTCGGGCTTGTTGACGGTTGGTGTCGTCGGAAGCCGCGCCGCCGGTTTGGGCCAATCGCCGAAGAAACGTTTTGCCAGAGTGAAACCGGTTTCGGAATTGATATCTCCGCCTATCACCAGAATGGCATTGTCGGATCGATAGAACAAACGGTGCATCTTCAAAACGTCGGCACGAGAGATCCGTTTTAGGGATTCGAGCGTTCCCTGAACTGGATGGCCATAAAGGCCATCACCATACAAAACCTTCGCGCCAACAAAGCGGGCAATCGAACTGGGCTCATCCAAAGAAACGGTTAATGTGTCGAGGTACTGCTGACGTTGACGCTCGATCTCATCAGGTCTAAAGGTCGGACGTCGCACCACGTCGGCGAGGATTGTCATAGCAGGGGCGAGCTTGTTAGACATCACTCCGACCGTAACATTCGTGGAATCCCATCGCGCAGCGGCCTCCAATTCACCTCCAAGATATTCAACCTCCTCCGCGATCGTCGTGGCAGTGCGTTTTGTCGTGCCCTTGGTAAGAAGGCTTGCCGTAAGATCGGCCAGTCCCGCCAATTCAAGAGGGTCAACTTCGCCACCATTCTTAATTACGAGTGAAGCTGTCACTAAGGGCATATCATGGCGCTCAACAATGATGACCCGCAAACCGTTCGGCAACGTCTGTTCAACAGGCTTCGGGAAAGTGACTGAACGCGGCTTTGCGGGAGGCGGTGGTGTCGTTTGAGTTTGAGCAAACGCTGCCGCAGCGAGATATGCAATTAGGCTTACGACGGAGATGAACCGTTTTTTCATACTACCTGGCCTCACTCGGCTTTGAAGCTTCGGGCAGATAGTAAAGGACTAGCCGATTGGAACCCGCGAAATACTTCTTCATCACTCTCTGGACGTCCGCCACAGTAACCGCTTGCGTTCTTGCCAGGTCAAAGTTCGCCTGTTCGGGATGGCCCAAGAGTACGGCAGCTTCACCGAGCACCTGGGCTGTGCCTTCACTCGTTTCACGTTCTCGAAACAGATTGGTAATCAGTTGGTTTTTCGCTCTATCGAGCTCCAGTTGGCTTACTGGCTGATCTTGTAACTTTCTAATCTCGGCGAGCAATGAACGTTCGAGGTCTTCAGGCTTCTTCCCTTCCGATAGGACGGCAGTGATTTCAAACAAACTCGCGTCTTCACGTGAATCCGCTGAAGCTCCAACGTCAGCGGCGAGTTGTTGTTCATAGACTAGCGCACGGTAAAGACGCGACGACTCACCACCACCAAGAATCGCTGCGACAACTTCGAGAGCATCTGTATCTGGATGTGCAAGTCCCGGAGTCAGGTAGGTCAACCCCACCGCAGGCAATTCATTGATGCCGTGCTCGACGGCGCGGATTTCAGAGTTTCGTGAAGGTTCCTTCATCTGCACACGAGGAATCGGCCGATTTGGTTTTTCGATGGGCCCAAAGTACTTGTCGACCCAACTATCGAGTTGTTTTTGATCGAAATCTCCAACGACGATGAGGGTCGCATTGTCCGGGCGATAATAAGTCGCATGAAACTCCTGGACGTCACGGAGTGATGCTGCATCGAGGTCTTCAATGCTTCCGATTGTCGGTCGCTTGTAGGGATGTTGAAGAAATGATTTCTGTTGGAGCAGAAAATCAAACCTACCATAAGGAGGTGTCAATACGCCCTCCCGGTACTCTTCTTTGACGACATCTCGTTCCGATTTGAAGTTTGCTTCGTCGACATTCAGACCAGCCAGGCGATCGGCTTCGGCCCAGATCAATGTCTCGAGATAGTTTGAAGGTACGACCTCGTTGTAGATAGTGACATCATCATTTGTGGAAGCGCCGTTGGAACCTCCGACGTCTTCAGTCAAGCGATCCATCATCTCCGATTTCATGTTCCTGGTGCTCTTGAACATCATATGCTCGAACAGATGAGCAAAGCCGCTGCGCTGGTTCGGATCGTCTTTCGATCCGACGTGATACCAGACCTGAATTGCCACGGTCGGACTCGAATGATCAGGTGCACTAATCAGACGCAAACCATTGGCAAGGGTCCGATCGCTGAACTTGATCTGTGGCAGTCGCGGCTGAGAAAAAACTGCCGCCTGAATAAAGAGGTTGGTTACAAGGAGAAGGCTAATTCGAAAAAGGATCGCAGCGTGGGGCACGTATCGACGTGGCTGGCAAATCATTAATGAATGTCTTGTAAGGCGGCGGATTGAAGCCACATCGTCTCAGGTTGTCATTACAAAGGATATTTGGCAGAAAAGGAAAGACGCTGTCAGCTTTGTATCAGTCGATATCTAACGGGTTCCGATAGGGCTTATCCTTGTCTTTATCCGCTCGCTTCATTGCTTCCTGAAACTTCTCCTGAAGGATTCGATCCCGGTCCTTCATCGAGCTGAGCTCCTGCGCAAAGATCTGCTCACGCACCTGCTTCTGTTTGTCCAAGCCTTTAACCATGTCATCGAACGAGGCAATGGGTTTTGCTTTTTCGTCGTGTGATAGAAGCGCACCGGTCTGGACGTCGATGGTTAATGTCGCTTCGCAACACGGACAGATGATGGTGAACTTTGACGTGTCGGCCATAAGAGCTCCTCTTCTATCTCACCAATTCGATAACCAGTATAGCATCCGCGCCTGATCGCCCGAATTGTGGGTGGAAATCAAAAGGCGACTCACATAAGGAGCCGCCTTGATATTGAACACAGTTAGAAGGACCTTTCAGGGAATGACCTTCTTGACTGCGTTCCCGGCCTTCTTAGCGCCCTCCACGGTCTTGTTTCCAACTGTCTTGGCGCCCTCCACGGTTTTGTCCCCTACTGTCTTAGCTGTATCGACTGATTTTTCGCCAACTTTCTTGCTGGTATCAACAGTCTTATCGCCAACTTTCTTGCTGACATCAACAGTCTTTTCGCCCACAGCTTCAGTCTTGTCTTTTGCGGCTACGCCGACGTCTTTTGCACCGCCAGCGACATCTTCGCTCTTATCGGCAACAAAACCCGCTGCGTCGGCTACCTTGTCGCCAGTGGCATCCAGTGCCTTCTCCGTCTCACTCTCATTCAAGTCGCGCTCTTGTCCACTCGGAGAATATGCCTTAGCGCTTCGAGTGCCGTTGTGTGTTGTGACGACAACGCGAGCGATTCTTGGATTGCCGTGGAATGTTCGCTCTTCCGTCTTCACGCCGTTGGCATCAACTTTCGTCGCAATCTCTGAATTATCCGGACCGAGCTTCGTTGTGTTTTCTACAGCCGAGTTCGCATTTTGACTGGCAGTATCGTTTGTCTTTGTGCAACCAGCCGCCAGCGCGACCAGTAACAAAACACTGAGAATAGTAAGCCTGATGATCACGTTTGTGTCCTCCTCTTATTTAGGTCCATTTTAGCAAGCAACGTACCAACTTTGATCTTGCGCCACGAACTCATTTTGACGTTGTTTAGGTTGCGAGGCACTAGCAAAAGCGATACGGTCAATGTCTCTCACCGTTCAATTACAGTACGCTACTACTATTGATTCTGAGTGACAAAGCCTTCGGGCAATTTCCATTGACTTTCACAGGGAATTCCTTTAGAAGCACTCTACTGCAGGTTCCCTTGTGGCGTCGGAAATTAGCCTTTTGCCAGCAGACCCCGCGCCGCGTTTTCCAATGCTTTCAAATTGAGACTAGCAATACTGATCGTTAGAAGAATCCCCGAGGAGCTATTCGTATGCGCAGACTGGTTTATGTTGCCCTAAGCGTTCTTGTTCTTGGCGCCGTATTCTTACCAACGCAACGGGACTTCACCGCTAAGGCCGACGCTGATGGCGAACGCTTAGCCATGTTCTGCAAACCGGCGGTTGTGAGAATCGTTGATGGCGCAGTCGGCACGGTTGTTTTCCAGCCGCCAGGCTATCAAGGACAGAGCTACAACGTCTCCGCGCTTGCACTCGGTTCCGGTTTCTTTATCAGCGCTAATGGCTACATAGCCACCAACGCTCACGTGGTTTCGACGACCCACGATGGCGAGGATAAGGCGAAGCAAGCGTTGTTCTATCAAATGGTAGAACAAATCGCGAAACAACTTGGGAAGGATCCGCGCAGCCTAAATGTAAACTTCATAAACCAGTACAGTCAGTTTCAGTCCTTTAAACTCATCCATCACGTCTTCATTCCTGACGGCAGTTCTTTTCCATTCGAGATCAAACAATACGGCGCACCAACCGGCGAAAGTCAGGATCAAGGCAAGGACGTTGCGATCGTAAAAATCGAAGTTAAGAATGCGCCGATTCTAAAGCTCAGCGATTCTGACAAAGTAAAACTTCAAGACCACGTTACGGTGATCGGTTTTCCGGGAGCAGCTGATACTTTCAACTCTGGTTTGCTCGACAGCAAGTCTGCATTCGAAGCCACTATCAACGACGGGAAAATCTCCGCAAAGAAGACGGCCACGAGCGGAGCGCCAATTCTTCAGACTAATACAGCCGCAACACATGGTAACTCCGGGGGTCCGGTAGTCAACGATGCTAACGAAGTTGTTGGGCTCTTAACCTTCCGTGGCGACACCGTCAATGGACAGGAAGTCTCAGGCTTTTCGTTCGTAGTTCCCTCCAACACGGTGATGGAATATGTTCGTAGCGCTGGAGCGAGCAATGAAGCCGGCCCCACAGACAAGCTCTATCAAGAAGGGCTGGAGTCATACTGGGCTCAACATTACTCCGATGCGATCCCAAAATTTGAGGAAGTAAAACGCCTCTTCCCACAACACTCCGAAATCGATCGGCTGCTTCAGTCCAGTCAGCAAGCTAAAGCTGAAGGTAAAGACAAATCGAGTTTTCCCTTCTGGCTTGTGGCTGTTGTGCTGGTTGTTTTGTTCATAATCGTAGCAATCATAATCATCGTCATCATTGCGATCTTAATGATGCGTCGCCGTGGTAAGAAGAAGGGTGCCGGTGCACCATCAACGCCTTCAGGCACAGCCAAGGAGAAACCGTCACCGGCATATTCACCGACACCGACGCCAGGTTATTCTGCGTCTTCCCCGGCCGCGGCAAAACCTTCTTCACCCCTGAAGCCCCCGACACCTGCTCCTGCTGCGTACAGTCCGGGTGACCAGGGCATGACGATCGATCTTTCCCGAACTGTGGCGATTACACCCGAGACGGACACCGAACCAATCAACTATGGTTCGATTAAGTTTGTTTCAGGCGCTCTTGCAGGAAAGGAATTTGAGATTAAACCTGACGGAGAGTTTGTTGGTCGTGACGGCGCAAGTGCACAAGTGGTCATTCCCGATCCGCGAATCTCTAAGCGACATTTGTGGATTGGCGTTAGGGAAGGACGCGTTGTCATTATCGATCAGGAGTCTCGCAACGGTACGTTCGTCAATGATCCCAAATCGGCGAGGGTCAAAGAGATATCTCTAAACCCCGGTGACACGGTCATTCTCGGTGAGTCGGATGTTGCGCGGTTTGAGTACTTGAACTAAGTGCTGGGAACGCAGGCGTCCTGCATGTTGCCACTGGTATAACTAACAAGTGAGTAGGGGGCGAGGACGCCTGCGTTCCCAGTCAAACCTTGCGCTATCTTCGCACGATGTGATTTGAATGACGTCCGGAGTGCGAATCAAGCAACAATTCAAGAGCTCCTGCAGCCAAAGGTTTACTGAATAGGGAGCCCTGGAACTCCTCACAGTGCTGCAGGTACAAAAATCTCAGTTGTTCTTCAGTCTCCACACCTTCAGCAATTACTTTTAATCTTAAATTGTGGGCGAGCGT
>Ga0163162_10001225_pt1 | contig 23961 bp, 21 predicted proteins | sample S55metaG_FD_115310 | JGI IMG/M metagenome (GOLD analysis project Ga0163162, IMG submission 115310) | Switchgrass rhizosphere microbial communities from Kellogg Biological Station, Michigan, USA - S5-5 metaG | ecosystem: Host-associated > Plants > Roots > Rhizosphere > Soil | place: USA... | reverse complement strand
GCGTGCGTCAGGGTGTTCAGCGCACTGGACTTGCCGGCGTTGGAACGCCCGGCGAAGGCCACTTCAAAGCCTTCGTCGTCGGGACATTGATCGACTTTGGCAGCGCTGAGCATGAAGGTGGACTGTTGGCACAGGCCGAGGATGGGGTTCTTGAGTTGCATGGGATTTCCGATGTGGGCGGCGCCGGGAATGGACGCGGCGAGCAGTGTCGTTTCCGTTTCAGTGACGCCAGTATATAATGCCGCAGATTTTGTGTGCGCTTTGTCCCAGCGTAGGATGAAGTTCACGAGAGCGATTGACCTTGATTGCGCACTAGAACGCAGAACGCTCTCAACCCTGAAAAGGTCGTTTTATGACGAAATGGCTGCTAGCTGCCGGTGTCTTGATGCCGCTTTATAGCGCTCAGGCTACACAGGATCCGGAAGCTGTGTACAACCGTGTTTGTGGTGCCTGTCATTCCGGCCAACTACCCATGGCGCCCAAAAAGGGCGATCAGGAAGCTTGGACGCCGAGGTTGGCGAAAGGTATGGGGACGCTGGTGCAACACGTGACCCAGGGTTTCAAGGCGATGCCGCCGCGTGGTTTGTGCATGGACTGCAGTGCCGAGGATTACCAAGCCATCATCCTTTGGATGAGCGAGTAAACCCGGTCCATAACTTAACCCTTAGCCGTAGTTGGATTAGCTGATGAACAAATTGATCGTGAGTCTGCTGTTGACCGTGGGAATCTCAGGCTTCGCCCATGCTGCCGGTGATGCCGCAGCGGGCCAGGCAAAAGCCGCCGTTTGCGGAGCCTGCCATGGCCCGGACGGCAACAGCATGGCGCCAAACTTTCCGAAACTGGCCGGTCAAGGTGAACGCTACCTGACCAAGCAACTGCACGACATCAAGTCGGGCAAGCGCACCGTTCTGGAAATGACCGGGCTGCTGACCAACCTGAGTGATCAGGACCTGGCCGACATCGCCGCCTACTTCGCCAGCCAGAAAGGCAGCGTCGGCGCCGCCGATCCGAAGATCGTCGCGCGCGGTGAAGCGCTGTTCCGTGGCGGCAACCTGGCCAAGGACCTGCCAGCCTGCACCGGCTGCCACTCGCCGAACGGTGCCGGCAACGCCGCTGCCGGTTTCCCGCATCTGGGTGGCCAACACGCTCAATACATCACCAAGCAGCTCACCGACTTCCGCAAGGAAGAAGGCGGCCGCACCAACGACGGCGACACCATGACCATGCAGACCATCGCCAAACGCCTGAGCGACGAAGACATCGCTGCGGTCTCCAGCTACATTCAAGGTCTGCACTAAGGCCTACGGATCGAGCGCTGCAGGCGATGGACATCTCCTGCAACGTTAACGCTCGATTAATCCGTCGCAGCAAGTATAAAAAGGGTGGCTTTGGCCGCCCTTTTTTGTGGCCGCTGCCGTTACACTACAGAACTCATGCCCGCCAGGATCTGTCTGAAAACAGGTCGCGCGAGGCGACCCAAATTGTCCAGGAGTAAAGCATGCGTAATCTGATCATCAGCGCCGCTCTCGTCGCTGCCAGCCTGTTCGGCGTGACCGCTCAAGCCGCCGAAGCCCCAGCCGCCCCTTACGTGGCACTGGCCAACCCGGTACCGGTTGCAGAGCCTGGCAAGATCGAAGTGGTCGAGCTGTTCTGGTACGGCTGCCCGCATTGCTACGCCTTTGAGCCGGTGATCAACCCATGGGTTGAAAAACTGCCGTCCGACGTCAACTTCGTGCGTATTCCTGCCATGTTCGGCGGCCCATGGGACGCTCACGGCCAGATGTTCCTGACCCTGGAAGCCATGGGTGTCGAGCACAAGGTTCACGCTGCGGTATTCAACGCAATCCAGAAAGAACACAAGAAGCTGACCGATCCACAGGACATGGCTGACTTCCTTGCGACCCAGGGTGTCGACAAGGACAAGTTCCTGGCCACCTTCACCTCGTTCGCCATCAAGGGCCAGATCGTCAAAGCTCGCGAACTGGCCAAGAAGTATGAGATCACTGGCGTACCTACCATGATCGTCAACGGCAAGTACCGTTTCGACATCGGCTCTGCCGGCGGCGCCGAGCAAGCGTTGAAACTGGCTGACCAATTGGTCGCCAAAGAGCGAGCGGCAACCAAGGCTGCTGCCAACTAAGCGCGGCAACCGCCATGCGCCGCTGGAAGTCTGAACGCATCGTTGGCCTGCATGATCCGCAGGTCAACGAGCATCACCTGGAGTCCACGGGCCTGCCCGCAGACCAGCGTCTGCGTCTGCTCAGTTTCAATATCCAGGTCGGCATCAGCACCGAGCGCTATCGGCATTACCTGACCCGTAGCTGGCAGCACCTGCTGCCGCACAACGGCCGCTCAGGCAATCTGCAAAAGATCGGCGACCTGCTCGGCGACTTCGATCTGGTCGCCCTGCAGGAGGCCGATGGCGGCAGCCTCCGTTCGGGCTACGTCAATCAGGTGGAACATCTGGCCCAACTCGGCGCCTTCCCCTACTGGTATCAACAACTCAATCGCAACCTCGGCCGACTCGCTCAGCACAGCAATGGTGTGCTCAGTCGTCTGAAACCGTCGGCGATTGAAGATCACCCGCTGCCCGGCCCGAAAGGTCGTGGCGCGATTCTGCTGCGTTTCGGCGAAGGCCCGGAAGCGCTGGTGGTGGTGATGATGCACCTGGCCCTCGGTGCGCGCACGCGCAGCCTGCAACTGGCCTATATTCGTGAGCTGATCGGTGGCTATAAACACCAGGTGTTGATGGGTGACATGAACACCCATGCCAGCGATCTGCTACAACATTCTCCGTTACGCGATCTCGGCTTGCTCGCCCCGCAGGTGGAAGCGACTTTCCCCAGCTGGCGCCCGCAGCGTTGCCTTGATCATATTTTGCTCAGCCCGACCCTGACCCTGGAAAAGGTCGAAGTGCTGGCACAACCGATTTCCGATCACCTGCCGGTCGCGGTAGAGATTCGTCTGCCGGGTTCGCTCACGGCCGATGCATTGCCCGCGTTGAGTCCTGCCCCTCGCGGAACCCCTGAATGAGCGACGACGCCCAGCGCTGGAAAGAGAAGTACCTCAAAAGCATCGAACAACAGGACAAACTCGAACGCCGCTGGGCCGCGAGGCTCGACTTGCTGCGTCGCGGCCTGGTGCGCAGCACGCTGGCGGCCGAAGGCACCGATAAAGTCGTTGATCAGTGCATGAAAGAGATGCGCGACGTGGTTCGCACCGACGACATGGACGCCGGCCTCGCCGCCCTCCTGCCGCGCCTGGAAAAAGCCGTGCTCGATTCCGAGCAACGCCGCGAAACCCGTATCGATCAAGTCAGCACCGCGCTGACGTCGCTGGTTACCCAGTTGCAGGCGTTGCCGCTGCCGCGTGAAGTCGCCCAGCCACTGAAGAAATTCGCCAAACAACTGGATGGTCGCGTCGGGTCGGCGCGGGAAATGCCATTGCTGTTAAGTGAACTCAGCGGCTTGCAGGGCAAGGCACTGAGTCAGTTGGACACCCCGGCAGAGCCGGGGCGCCCAGGTCTGTTGCAGCGTTTGTTCGGAAGCCGCGACAGCGAAGAAGCCCCAGCGACAGAATCACCCGCGTCGCTTCAAACCGCGCCGACACCTCAACCGCTTGCCCCACCGGTACCCGAACCAGAGACTGCGCAGCCTGCCCCTGTCGCTGCGATTGAGCCCGTGACGGTAGCTCCCTCCGTCGAAGCAGTTATGCCTGCCGAAACAACGACGCCAGCCGCCCAGACTCCTTTGGAACCGGCAGAGGTGGTTACCTTTGTGCCACCCACGGTCGTCAGCAAAGTCAGCAGCCATCCGGTCGAGCCGCAGGTGGAACATTTCGAGCCCGAGCCTGTTTTCGCCCCGACTCCTGCTGAGAATGAAATCGCGCCTGCCGCCATCAATCCTGATGAACTGATCCACCCCGGCGATCCGACACCACTGATCCTCGACAGCCTGCCGCTGCCCGAACCCATCGCGCAGGCGCTGGCGGCCATCGATCCGGATCAATCCGAACACGACATCCTGTTCGCCCTGCCGGATTCCCCGGAGCCGTCCTACAGCTCGGTGGCCAAGCACATCGAAGACACCCTGATCGGTCTCCTCGACGACCTGACCCTGCCTGAACGCCACCGCCCGCAAGCCGAAGCCATGCGCGAACGGCTCAAACACGGTCTGAACTGGTACGAACTGATCCCGATCCTCGACGATCTGGCGACGTTGATGCTGGCGATCACCGACAGTGGCCAGCACGAGTTCGAAGTCTATCTGCAGCAACTCAACGAACGCCTCGAAGCGTTCCAGAGCAATCTGCAAGCTGCCAGTGAAGGCCATGCCGACAACAGTTCGGCGGCGCGGGCCATGGACACGCAGATCCGCGAGCAAGTCGACGGCTTGCAGACCAGCGTTCAGGAAGCCGCCGATCTGGATGACCTCAAGCAAGTGTTGGAGAACCATCTCGAAGGCTTGATCGGCACCATGGATCAGCACCAGAAGCAGCGCGACGCCCGCGAGCAGGAAGTGGCTGCACGGCTCAAAGGTCTGTCCGAGCGCGTGGCGCATATGGAGCAGGAAGCCCAGGGATTCCGCGAGCACCTCGAAGAACAGCGCCAGAAAGCCTTGATCGACCCACTCACCGGCCTGCCCAACCGCGCCGCGTGGAGCGAGCGCCTCGAGCATGAAATCAAGCAGTGGCAGCAGCACGGCAACACCCTGAGCCTGGCCATGCTCGACCTTGATCACTTCAAACGGATCAATGACAACTACGGCCATCTGGCGGGCGACAAGGTGCTGAAAATCATTGCCACGGTGCTGCGCAAACGCCTGCGCGGATCTGACTTCATTGCCCGTTTCGGTGGTGAGGGATTCGTCTTGCTGCTGCCGGCCACCCCGCCTGCGGTCGGCGCCAAACTTCTGGAAACGCTGCGTGCAGCGATCGAAGCCTGCCCTTTCCACTTCAAGGGCGAGCGGGTGACAATCACCATTTCCATGGGGCTGGCAACATTTCGTGCGGGAGAACACAGTGATCTGGTGCTGAAAAGAGCCGATCAGGCGCTTTATCGCGCAAAAAATGCTGGACGCAACCGGGTCGAGCTCGGCTGAGCAAATTGTTCCATTTTGTTTAAATCCGCTCGCTGACCGTCGAGACGCAAGGCAGTACGTTACACTGTTGCATTACTGTCTTGCGTGTATTGCCTTCTGTCATGAAATTCTTTGCCCTCCTCGCGTCACTGCTCGTTCTGGCCGGTTGTTCCAGCAGCCCGCGTTACGACACCAGTCATCCTTCGGCCAATTACGACAGCCGTATCCAGTTCGTCATCGTCCATTACACGTCGGCCTCACTGGAGCACTCGCTGCAGTTGCTGACCCACGGCGAAGTCAGCAGCCATTATCTGATCGGCGACGACAAGAGCGGCACCATCTACAAGCTGATGGACGAAAACCAGCGCGCCTGGCACGCCGGCGAAAGCCAATGGCAGGGCCGCACCTGGCTCAACTCAAGCTCGATTGGCATCGAAATCGTCAATCCGGGCTTCAAGGACACGCCGAGCGGGCGTCTGTGGTATCCGTACAGCGAGGCGCAGATCCAATCATTGATCGTCCTGCTCAAGGACATCAGCAAGCGCAACGGCATCAGCCCGCGCCACATCATCGGCCATAGCGACATCGCACCGCTGCGCAAGCTTGATCCCGGACCGTTGTTCCCGTGGAAACGTCTCGCTGCTGAAGGCTTGGGCGTCTGGCCGAACGAACAGGCGGTTGCGCGTCAGCAGATGCTGTTCAACAGCAGCGAACTGCCGAGCATCAGCTGGTTCCAGGCGCAACTGGCGCACTTGGGTTATGACACACCGCAGACCGGCGAGCTGGACGTCGCCACGCGCCATGTTCTCGCCGCGTTCCAGATGCACTTCCGGCCTTCGCGTTTTGACGGCACGCCAGACGCGCAAACAGCAGCGTTGTTGCTGGTACTCAATCAGACAAAATAATGACGCCCGCCCGACGGTCAGGGCGAAATTGCAATCAGCAGCTATAACTCATTGGTAATTCTTCGGATATTCCATGATGGTTGCTACCCGAGAGACGTTGCGTAGCTGGTTTTATCGCCCCTGGTTTTTGGCGATGATCGCGGCTGTCCTCAGTGCCAGCCTGCTGATCGCCGGCGGAATGTTCGTGGCGATGCGTCAGGTCGAGCAAAGCGAAAGCCAGCAAATGAACGCGCAAGGCGAACGCTTCCTCGCCCGCCTCGAGCAATTGTTCGGCCAGCTGCGTGAAAGTCTCGACGATCTCGAAGCGCAGCCATTGCGCAGTTGTGACGATGAAATGATCGCCACCCTGCAGCAAGTCACCTTCAACTATCGCTTCGTCTACGAAGCGGCTTACATGGACGCCTCGCGGATCTGCTCCAACCGTCCGCGCCAGGACGGCCTGTCGGTAGTCCGCGCGCCCGATCTCAAAGGCCCGACCTACAGCTATTGGCTGAATACCACCACTGAACCGGATGAAAACCGCGCGGCGCTGATGCTCGGGCGCGGCAATTTCCGCGTGGCCACCTCACGCGGGCACCTGACCGACATGGTCGATCTATCGCCCGGCAGCAGCCTGCTGGTGGTGCTCGATCACGGCACCCGGGCCATCCCGGTGCTCGGCATGTCGCAAGACTGGCCGCCCACGGAACACTGGCCACCGAAAAGCCGTAATGCCCTGCAAGTCACCCACACCCGGCTGATCTACCGCATGCCCACCGATAATCCGGAATATCAGCTGGTTCTGATCACACCTCGAACCGGCATGCACATTCCTGCTATCTGGTGGTGGATGATCCCGGCGTGCGTGCTGCTTGGCGCCTTTTCGGGCTTCTTCGTTTTCCTGCTGGTGCGCCAGCGCCAGTCACTGGACGCCGAATTGCACGGCGCGATCCGGCGCGGCGAGCTGCAGGTGCTCTATCAGCCGATCTTCGATCTCGACAGCCGCAACTGCGTCGGCGCCGAGGCCTTGCTACGCTGGCGCCGCCCGGACGGCACGCTGACCAGTCCCGACCTGTTTATCCCCATGGCGGAAAACACCGGACAAATCCGCCAGATGACCGACTTCGTCCTGCAGCGCTTGCTGGAGCAGCTGGGCCAGTTGTTGCGCGCCAATCCGCAGCTGTATATCTCGGTCAACCTTGCCGCCTGTGACGTGATGGTGCCGCGCATCGGCCAGGTCATGGCGCGGCTGCTCACGCTCCATCGCGTGGCCGCGCGGCAGATTGCCTTCGAAGTCACCGAGCGCGGTTTGATTGATGTGGTGGTGGCGCGGGAAAACCTGCAAGCCTTGCGCGATGTCGGCCATCAGGTGCTGATCGACGATTTCGGCACCGGCTATTGCAGCCTCGCCTACCTGCAAACCCTGCCGGTGGACTGCCTGAAGATCGACAAAGCGTTTATCGACGCACTGGGCCATGACGCAGCCAGCAGCGGCGTCGCCCCGCACATCATTCATATGGCGCAGGCACTCGATCTGAAGGTGATTGCCGAAGGCATCGAGCTGGAATCGCAGGCTGAGTTGCTCAGCAGCGAAGGCGTGAAATTCGGCCAGGGCTGGTTGTTCGCCCATGCGCTCAGCGCGGTGCAGTTCATCGAACTGATCACCCGTGGCCGACGCCTCGCCGGACGGCGAATGGACGATGAAGCCTAGACCGTCAGCGCCATATAGAACTGCGTGCCCTGCCCCGGCCGCGAATAAACACCCATACGTCCGCCATGCAGCTGGACGATTTCCTTGCACAACGCCAGACCAAGCCCGGCACCGCCCTTTTTGCGGCCGACCTGCACGAACGGCTCGAAGATCCGTCCTTGCTGGCCGTAGGCAATGCCCTCGCCGTTGTCTTCGACGCTGATGATCACTCGCTCGCCATGTCGACGTGCCTGCAAGCGAATCTGACCGTCGCGGGCGGTATGGCGTAGGGCGTTGTCGATCAGGTTATCGAGCACGCGATCGAGTTGCGCCTGATCGGCCTGCAAACGTGGCAACGGCGCCTGCACTTCGACATTCAGGGCGATACCCTTGGCCGCCGCCGAATCGGCAAAGCGCAGTTGCGCCTGCTCCAGCAAATCGTCGATCGAGCACGGTGCCAGTGTGAGTTTCTGCAGGCCATTCTGATAACGCGAGAAGTTGAGCAAATCATTGATCAACTGCATCAGGCGCTGCATTTCCTCATTCACGGTGTCGAGCAGATCGGCCTCGCGCGATTCTGCGGGAAACTTCGCCCGTTCGCGGAACAGGCCGAACGCCATGGGCATGCCGGTGACGGGGGTGCGCAGCTCATGGGAAGCGCGCAAGACGAACTCACTGCGCACCCGTTCGAAGGCGCGTTGCTCGGTGACATCGTGCAGCACCATCACCGCGCCGAGGATATGTCCCTGGGTGTGGCTGACCGGGGTCAGGCTGTAGGTCAGCAGGCGGGATTCGCCGTCGACCTCGATGCTCAAGTCTTCCGGCGCGCGCTCCAGGGAACCGCCGCGCAGCACCAGTTGCAGCTGTGCATCCAGCTCTGGCCGCTCCAGCGCCGTGCCCAACCCTTGGCCGAGACGATCATCTTCCCAGCCCAATTGTCGCTGGGCCACTGGGTTGAGGTGCTCCAGATGCCCTTGGCGGTCGATCATCAGCAAGCCGTCATCGATGCTGTCGAGCACCGCTTGCAAGCGTTGCTGGCCAGCGAGCAATTCATCGACATTGGTCGCCTGGTGCTCGCGAAGCGCCTCAGCCATCAGGCCGAAGCGTTTGGTCAGCAGGTTCATTTCCATCGCCGAGGAAATCGGCAGGGTCACTTCAAAATTGCCTTGACCGATATTGTCCGCGGCTTTCGCCAGCGCCTCGATCGGCGCGCCGAAACGCCTGGCAATGCCGTGGGCCGTGATAAAACCGATGATCAGCACCGCCAACCCGACAAAGCCCAGCAGACCGGCAATCAACAAGGCTCGGTCACGCGCCTCATGCTGTACCGCGTTGATGTTATCCAACGCATGCTTGTGCTCGGTGATCAGGCCGTTGCGCAGTGTATTGAAGCGCTCTCTGAAGTCGGCGCTGCTGCTCATCGAACTGGCCGGTTCTCGCGATAAATCGAACGCTTGCAGGAAGCTCAGGTAATCCGCCTTGGCCTGACTGAAACCATACTGGCGGCCATCCCCCTCTTGCTCTTGGGCAATGCCCTCATCCAACAGCTGGAAGTAATGCTGCTTCGACGCTTCGAACGCCACCGGGTCAGGCTTTTCCGCGAGCATGATGATCAGTTGATCACCCAGCGTCTGGCGCAGCTTGAGCCCCAAATCGAGGGTGACGAAGTTGCTGCGCACCAACGCTTCTTGCGTTCCCGCCATCTGCATCACGCTGACCAGCCCGAGCAGCAGCCCGAGCAAGGCCACGGTGATGAGCGCGGAAATACTCAAGAACAAACGGGTCCGCAACTTCATCGCCAGTTTCATCGTCGGGCGCTCACAGGTTGTACTGCTTGCGCTTGCGATACAGGGTCGAAGCGTCGATGCCGAGGGTTTTTGCCGCTTGATCCAGGGTGCCGGCGGTGGCGAGGACCGCGCCGATGTGGGCTTTCTCCAATTCGTCGAGGCTCAATGCCGCGCCGACTCGAGGGGCGTTGTTGGCCGGTTGTTCGGCCATGCCGAGGTGGCTGATTTCCACACGCTCCTGCGGGCAGATGATGCTTGCCCGCTCAACCACGTTACGCAGCTCGCGAATGTTGCCCGGCCAGCGATAGCCCAACAGCGCCTCGCGAGCCTCGTCACTGAAGCCCCGTGCCGGGCGCGCATACTCTTTGACGAAACGCGCGAGAAAGCGATCGGCCAGGGTCAGAATGTCCTCGGCGCGCTCGCGCAAGGGCGGCAGATGCAGGGTGATGACGTTCAGGCGATAGAGCAGGTCTTCGCGGAAACGCCCGTCGCGGACCATGTCTTCGAGGTTGAGGTTGGTTGCCGCCAGAATACGCACATCGGCGCGACGGGTGACCGGATCGCCCACCCGCTCATATTCCTTGTCCTGAATGAAACGCAGCAACTTGGGTTGCAAAGTGAGCGGAAAATCGCCGATCTCATCGAGAAACAGCGTACCGCCGTCGGCCTGATTGACTCGACCCAAGGTGCTCTCGCTGGCACCGGTAAACGCCCCGCGACTGTGGCCGAACAGCTCGCTTTCCATCAATTCGGCCGTCAGCGACGGGCAGTTGATGGTCACGCAGGACTTCTTCTCGCGCTTGCTCCAGCCGTGAATCGCTCGGGCCAGCTCACCTTTACCGGTGCCGGACTCGCCGAGGATAAGAATGTTGGCGTCGGTGCCGGCGACCTGGCGTGCTGTTTCCAGTACCACTTTCATTGCCGGGCTGTGGGAATCGAGACCGTCCTTCGGTTTGCGAATCTCGCCTTCGAGGGCTTCGAGGCGAGCTGACAGTTGGCGCACTTCCAGCTGTTTGGCGGTGGGCAGGCGCAACTGATCCGGGCTGCAGGGTTTCACCAGATAGTCGGCCGCACCTGCCTGAATCGCATCGACGGCGGTATCGACAGCCGAATGCGCGGTGACGATGACCACACGCATCCACGGCGCCTGAATGCGCATCTGCGCCAGTACGTCGAGACCGTTGTCTTCGCCCAGACGTAAATCAAGGAAGCACAGGTCGAAGACCTGGCGTTGCAGCAGCGCGTCGGCCTGAGCCGCGCTGTTGGCTGTGGCAACCGTATAGCCTTCGTCTTCAAGGCAATAACGGAAGGTACGCAGGATGGCAGATTCGTCGTCCACCAGCAGAATGCGGCCTTGATGCTCAGTGGCAGATTCCATTTTTCCTACGCTCCATAGTGATTGGTCTTGGGTTAGTCCCGGAAAAATCGGGCAAGTTGCATGGTTGATTCTGAACGATGCCAGCCATAGGAGGGTAGCTCTCTCCTGCCATTACGGCCAAGTTGTTGGTTTTGCTGGTTTTTTAAACAATCACCGATTTGCAGGGCATTCCCTGCGTACTTTTCTGACATCTGCGCCCTGCTCTCAATTCCATAAGAATGAAATCTCCTACGAAAAAATCGTGCATTGCGCACGATCTCAGATGCCCCATCGTGCAGGATGCGTCGCAAACGTTTTTTGTTACGCGCATAACTTATTGATTTTATTGAATATTTTTCAATTGAAAAACTGGCATGCAGGCTGCAATACCTCACTTAGCCCGGGCAGAACATCAACTGCCCTAACCGAATAAGAGTGAGGAACCCAGGATGACTCGCCAACGTGCCGCCCAAGTGCGTATCTCGCCACTGCACATCCAGCAAGGTCTGTTTGGCGTATTGGCGCTGTTGATCACCCTGATCGCTTGCCAGCAATACCTGAGCTGGGAAAACAGCCAGAAGGTTGAGCCGCTGATCTCGATCCAGCACAGCACGCAAACGCACTTCAGCGCCGTCAGCAGCAGCCAAGCCGAAAACGCCTCGATGCGCATGATGGACGTCGATCAGGCGCAGCCACTGGATCAACTGCCACGTGAAGAGCGTTGGGTTTTCTAACGAGCAAACGAATTCGGGCGCGCAGCGCCGGGACATGCAACACCCCTAAATAGAGAAGTAAGGAGAATCACCATGTTGAGCTGGGCAATTACATTCTTGATCATTGCCATCATCGCTGCAGTACTGGGCTTCGGTGGTATCGCGGGCACCGCCACGGGTATCGCCAAGATTCTCTTTGTCGTGTTCCTGGTGATGTTCATCGCTTCCTTCTTCTTTGGCCGTCGCGGCCGAGGTTAACGATGAGTGCGTTAAAGACACTGGCAGCCGCCCTGCTTCTGGGCGGTAGTGCCATGGCGATGGCGGCCAATGACGGCCAGGCGCGGGTCAACGAACTGTTGAGTTCCGACCCGCAATATCGCGAAACCTGGGAAGGCGTGGTGAAGAAGGAAGAACGCCTGCCGGAATGGGTAATGAACCTGTCCGGCATGCCTGACCAGCAGATGAACGCCGTGACTGAAGATGGCGACAAGTATCTGGTCGGCCCGCTCTGCGAATCCGCAGACAAGTGCCTGAACCACCGCTTGATCGTCGCGTTCAGTTTCGACAAGAAAGACGCATACGCCATGCTCGTGGATGTGCCCGAAGGACTGCCGGCTGACAAGTCGCCCACGCGACATGCCACCTACCGCTTTCTCGGCAAACCCGATCAAGGCATGCAGGATCTACTGATGGAAACCCTGAAGAAAGATCCGAAGTGGTACTGACTTGAACATGAAGGCAGCAGCCCTGCTGCCTTCCATTGCGCCCACCTGAGGAAGGCAGGCGCATGACCAAGGGGCCGGGATGTTCTGACTGTTGCAGGGTCGGAGTGACCGACGGGTACAGGGAGTGCCTGCGAGAGGGCCGGGTCAGGGTAAAAGCTGCGCCGCAGGTTCGCCGACCCACAGTGGCTCGACGGACTTGCGCTGAGCTTTCAAAAAGACAAAACATTGATCCAGAGCGTCCAGCTCGCTGTTTTTATCGCTGACACTGCGCGCGAAAACATTACGCGGTGTTTCCTGGCGACCGTATATCGACAAAAAAACCGCTTAAACAGTAGGACTTCTAGTCTTGCCACGTAGGCATTTTCCCAAAATTTTTGTCGATTTTTCTCGTTCAAAAAATAATCAACCTGCTCTGTGATGGCCGGTTCACGGCACTTATGCCGGCCGAAATGTCACAATCGAACCGGTTGGGACGCCAGTTTCAATTAAAAAAGCTCATGCCGATTCGGCATAGGGTAGGCGTTTACGGCATTAGACGGCGCAACCTTGCATCGGAATAGTTGCGCCTTTTTTCGCCTGCCGAAGAGCCGTAAATACGCGCTTCGGGGCACCTTATACTGAGGCAGATGCACAGACTTTTCCGCTAAAGAGCGTTCCAGTTCCTGCATGTGCCTGAGTCAAACGCAAGTAAGGGTAAAGATAATGAAGAAGGCAAAACTTAGCCTCGCCTGGCAGATCCTCATCGGTCTGGTATTGGGTATTGCAATTGGTGCGTTGCTCAACCACTTCAGTGCCGAGAAAGCCTGGTGGATCAGCAACGTCCTGCAACCGGCAGGCGATATCTTTATCCGTCTGATCAAGATGATCGTGATCCCGATCGTCATCTCTTCCCTGATTGTCGGCATCGCCGGCGTGGGCGACGCCAAGAAACTCGGGCGTATCGGCCTGAAGACGATCATCTATTTCGAAATCGTCACCACCATTGCCATCCTCGTTGGCCTGGTGTTGGCAAACGTGTTCCATCCTGGCGCCGGCATCGACATGAGCACGCTGGGCACGGTGGATATCTCCAAGTACCAGGCGACCGCCGCCGAAGTACAGCATGAACACGCGTTCATCGAGACCATCCTCAACCTGATCCCGTCGAACATCTTCGCGGCCATGGCTCGCGGCGAAATGCTGCCGATCATCTTCTTCTCCGTGCTGTTCGTTCCCGGGCTGTCGAGCCTGCAGTCGGACCTGCGCGAGCCGCTGGTGAAGATGTTCCAGGGCGTCTCGGAAAGCATGTTCAAAGTCACCCACATGATCATGAACTATGCGCCGATCGGCGTATTCGCACTGATCGCAGTGACGGTGGCCAACTTCGGCTTCGCCTCGCTGGTGCCGCTGGCCAAACTGGTCATCCTGGTTTACTTCGCCATCGCCTTCTTCGCCTTCGTGGTGTTGGGTCTGATCGCCAAGATGTTCGGCTTCTCGGTGTTCAAGCTGATGCGCATATTCAAGGATGAGCTGGTCCTGGCCTACTCCACCGCTTCTTCGGAAACCGTGCTGCCACGCGTGATCGAGAAGATGGAAGCCTACGGCGCGCCGAAAGCCATCTGCAGCTTCGTGGTACCGACCGGTTACTCGTTCAACCTCGACGGTTCGACCCTGTACCAGTCGATCGCGGCAATCTTCATTGCGCAGCTGTACGGCATCGACCTGTCGATCAGCCAGCAACTGCTGCTGGTCCTGACCCTGATGGTCACCTCCAAAGGCATCGCCGGTGTACCGGGCGTGTCCTTCGTGGTGCTGCTGGCAACCTTGGGCAGCGTCGGTATCCCGCTGGAAGGTCTGGCGTTCATCGCTGGTGTCGACCGCGTCATGGACATGGCCCGTACCGCGCTGAACGTGATTGGTAACGCGCTGGCCGTGCTGGTTATCGCACGCTGGGAAGGCATGTACGACGACGCCAAGGGCGAGCGCTACTGGAACTCCCTGCCGCACTGGCGCAGCAAGGAAAAACTGCCTGCAGGCGAAATTTCCAAGAACTGATTGCTGAACCCTGTGGAGATTGGCTTTTCTGTGGGAGCGAGCCTGCTCGCGAAGGTGGTATGTCATTAAGCATTGATGTGACTGACAGGACGCTTTCGCGAGCAGGCTCGCTCCCACAGGGGATGTGAGCCAAGCCACAAAAGATGCATACACAAACCCCGGAGAAATCCGGGGTTTGTCGTTTCTGGCGACCCCGCTATCATTCGCGGCATTCTTCGGGGGATTTGACTGATGCTTAATGGCCTGTGGCTTGGCTTCTTCATCGTGGCAGCCGTATCGGCGCTGGCGCAGTGGCTGATCGGCGGCAACGCCGGGATCTTTGCGGCGATGGTGGAAAGCATTTTCGCCATGGCCAAGCTCTCGGTCGAAGTCATGGTGCTGCTGTTCGGCACCCTCACCCTGTGGCTGGGCTTTCTGCGCATTGCCGAGAAGGCCGGGATCGTCGAGTGGCTGGCGAAAGTGCTCGGCCCGCTGTTTCTGCGGCTGATGCCGGAAGTCCCGGCCGGTCACCCTGCCCTTGGCCTGATCACCCTGAACTTCGCCGCCAACGGTCTGGGCCTCGACAACGCGGCCACGCCGATCGGCCTGAAAGCCATGAAGGCGCTGCAGGAGCTCAATCCCAGTGCCACCATCGCCAGTAACGCGCAAATCCTCTTCCTGGTGCTGAACGCCTCCTCCCTGACCCTGCTACCGGTGACGATCTTCATGTACCGCGCCCAGCAAGGCGCGCCGGATCCGACGCTGGTGTTCCTGCCGATCCTGCTGGCGACCAGTTGCTCGACGATCGTCGGCTTCCTCTCGGTAGCGTTTATGCAGCGGCTGCGGATCTGGGATCCGGTGGTGTTGGCTTATCTGATTCCTGGTGCGCTGATCCTCGGTGGGTTCATGGCGTTATTGGGCACCCTTTCGGCAACAGCTTTGGCGGGATTGTCGTCGATCCTCGGCAATCTCACGCTGTTTGGGTTGATCATGCTGTTTTTGCTGATCGGCGCGTTAAAGAAGGTCAAGGTCTACGAGGCGTTTGTTGAAGGCGCCAAAGAAGGCTTCGACGTCGCGAAGAACCTGTTGCCGTATCTGGTCGCGATGCTCTGTGCGGTCGGCGTGCTGCGCGCCTCCGGGGCACTGGACTTTGGTCTGGACGGGATTCGCCATCTGGTCGAGTGGGCTGGCTGGGACACGCGGTTTGTCGATGCGTTGCCGACGGCGATGGTCAAACCGTTCTCCGGCAGTGCGGCGCGGGCGATGTTGATCGAGACGATGAAAACGTCCGGTGTCGACAGCTTCCCGGCGCTGGTCGCGGCGACGATTCAGGCCAGTACCGAGACGACGTTCTATGTGCTCGCGGTGTATTTCGGCGCGGTGGGGATTCAGCGTGCGCGGCATGCGGTGGGCTGTGCACTGTTGGCGGAGTTTGCCGGTGTGGTCGGGGCTATTTTCGTCTGCTACTGGTTCTTCGGCTGAACAAATATCCAATGTGGGAGCGAGCCTGCTCGCGAAAGCGGTGTGTCATTCACGTTGATGTGTCTGACACGACGCCTTCGCGAGCAGGCTCGCTCCCACAGGGATTGGTGTTGGGGCTCAAGGTCTTTGGGGGGCCAGTTTCTGGCCTTGGTCGACGGCCCACGCGACGACCTTGGCGGTCAGGCGATCACTGGCCTGACCAAACCCGGCGACCACCGCCGGCACCTGCACATCGTTCAGAGGCTGGCGCTCTTCAAAGCGGCGGCTGGCCAGAATCCGCTGGTCATAACCGCGCACCAGCAACGCATCAACGCGCACCACGACGCTGGCCTGAGTGCCCTGATATTCCGTCTGAAACGCCTGCAAACTCCCGCCCAATTCCAGATCCGCAGCAAAGTTGCTGTCATCGGTACTCAGCAACGTCACCCGACCATCACGCGCAAAGCCGTCGAGCAAACGATTACGCACCAGCACCGGTGCCGGATCGCTCCAGCGCGAGCCCTTGTAGCTGCTGATCACGTCACCCTGCGGAATCACCGCAATCGTCGGCCGGTTCAATGCCTCACTGGCCTGCAACTTGTTCAGTCGCAACGACCAATGCTGCGTTGCCGCCGAGCTGGCCGAGGCGGGTGCCTGTGCCGTCGGTAGGCGATACACGTCCGACGGCTCGGATTTGGGCAAAATCGAGCACGCGCTGATCAGGCTGAAGCCGGCAGCGAGAAGGGCAAGTCGAGTCAGCTTCATGGCGTGAATTCCTTGTTCTTGTCACGGCCCAGCAGATACCCGCTGGGGTTGGCCTCAAGGCGTTGGGAAATGGCCCGCAGCGAGGTCAGCGTCTCACGCAGTTCGCGGATCGCCGGAGCCAGGCCGTTGAGGCCCTGCATGCCATTGTCGAGGGAGTTTTCGTTTTTGCTGAGCAGAGTGCTGATGGTGCTCGTGCTTTGTTCCAGCGACTTCATTGCCTGTTCGGCGCTGCCCAGTGCCTGTTTGCCCTGGTCGTTGATCAAGCCGTTGGCGTTGCGCATCAGCAACGACGTCTGTTCAAGCATGCTGCCGGCCTGTTTGCCGACGGTCGCCAGTTGCTGCATCGCCTGTTTGATGTCGCCGCGCTGATCGTTGATCGTCCCGGTGGTTTGCTCCAGATGCACGAGGGTCTTGCTGACCCGTTCAACATTCTCGGCAGAGAACATCTGATTGGCGTTCTGCAGCAACGCAGTGATGCCGGTCATCAAATCGTTGGAGTCATTGAGCAAACGCGAAATAGGCGAGGGCGAGGCGACGATGGTTGGCAGGTTGCCGTCATGCCCGCGCAGTTTCGGGCTTTCGGGCGTACCACCGCTGAGCTGGATGATCGAAGTGCCGGTGATCCCGGCCAGCGCCAGTTTGGCCTGGGTGTCCTCTTTGACCGGCGTATCACCGGCCAGACGAATCCGCGCCAGCACCCGTCGTGGGTCTTTCGGATCGAGGCGCAGGTTGATCACATCGCCAACCTTGATCCCGCTGTACTGCACCGGGCTGCCCTTGGACAAGCCACTGACCGCCTCGCTGAAGACAATTTCGTAGTCCTTGAACTCGGTATCGACACTGGACTTGGCCAGGAACAGACCGAAGAGCAGGGCGCCTGCCACCACAATCACCGTGAACAGGCCGATCAACACATGATGCGCTCGGGTTTCCATGTCAGACCTCGTTGAGCAATTTGGCGGCGTCCAGCGCCGAGCGGCCGCGCGGGCCGTGGAAGTATTCGTGAATCCACGCGTCGTCGGTTTCCGAGACGACGTCGATGGGGCCGGCGACCAAGACCTTTTTCTGCGCCAGCACCGCCACGCGATCGGTAATGGTGTAGAGCGTGTCGAGGTCGTGGGTCACCAGAAACACGCTGAGGCCGAGCGCATCGCGCAAGGTCAGGATCAATTGATCGAACTGCGCCGCGCCAATCGGATCGAGGCCAGCGGTGGGTTCATCGAGAAACAGGATGTCCGGATCCAGCGCCAGCGCCCGGGCCAGCGCGGCGCGCTTGATCATGCCGCCGGACAGCGACGCCGGGTATTTGTCCGCCGCCGACAGCGGCAACCCGGCCAGCGCCAGTTTCACCGCCGCCAGGTGCTCGGCGTCGTTGCGGCTCAAGCCGGCGTGATCGATGAGGGGCAGGGCGACGTTCTCGGTCACCGTCAGCGACGAGAACAGCGCACCTTTCTGGAACAGCACACCGAAGCGTCGCTCGACCAAAGAGCGCTCATGTTCGGACAGGCTCGGCAGGTTCTTGCCAAACACTTTGACCATGCCTTCGCTGGGCCGGCGCAGACCGACAATGCTGCGCAACAGCACCGATTTACCACTGCCGGAGCCACCGACCACGGCGAGGATTTCGCCCTTGTACAAATCCAGATCGAGATTCTCGTGCACGCTCTGGCTGCCAAAGCGATTGCACAGGCCACGGACTTCGATCACCGCCTCCGAGGGCGCGCGGGGTAGACGACTCACCAGCCCATCTCCATGAAGAACAGTGCGGCCACCGCATCGAGCACGATCACCACGAAAATCGATTGCACCACAGCAGAGGTGGTGTGGGCGCCGACCGACTCGGCACTGCCGCTGACCTTGAAGCCTTCCAGGCAACCAATCGCGGCGATGATGAAGGCGAAGATCGGCGCCTTCACCAAGCCGACCAGAAAGTGCTGAACGCCGATGTCCGACTGCAACAGGGTCAGGAACATCGCCGGCGAGATATCCAGCGACACCGCGCAGACCACGCCGCCACCGATGATCCCGCAAAGCATCGCCAGAAACGTCAGCATCGGCAGCGCCACCAGCATCGCCAGCACCCGGGGCACTACCAGCAGCTCCATCGGGTCGAGGCCGAGGGTGCGGATCGCGTCAATTTCTTCGTTGGCCTTCATCGAGCCGATCTGCGCGGTGAAGGCACTGGCGGTGCGCCCGGCCATCAGGATTGCCGTCAGCAACACGCCGAATTCACGCAAAAACGAGAAGCCCACCAGGTCCACGGTAAAAATCGTTGCACCGAAACTGGCCAGCACCGTCGCGCCGAGAAACGCCACCACCGCGCCGACCAGAAAAGTCAGTAATGCCACGATCGGCGCGGCGTCGAGGCCGGTCTGTTCGATGTGCGCAATCATCGGCGTGATCCGCCAGCGCTTGGGCCGGAACAGGCTGCGAGCGATGGTTTCCATGATCAGGCCGACAAAACCGAGCAGTTGCAGGGTGTCTTGCCAGACCGTGTCGACGGCGCGGCCGATGCGCGTGAGCAACTGCACGCTGACGCTGATTTCCGGCTCTTTGATCGGCACGCAGAAATCGGTCATCGAGCAATACACGGTTTGCAGCAGCGCGCGGTCGGCGGAAGTCAGGGTGCAATCGGGGTGTTCGGCGGACTTGCCGAGACGTTCGGAGCCGAGCAGTTCGACCAGCAGCGACGCGCCAGCGGTGTCGAGGGCGCCGAGGCTGTTGAGATCGATCGGGGTGTTGGTATCGTACTGGCCGTGGAGCTTTTCGCTCAGTTGCTTGAGTTCGGCGTAAGGGGCAAGCGTCCAGTCCCCGGTGACCCGCAGGCGGGCAGGGGTTATCGACGTGTCCAGTTGGGCATTACCGCTGATCGAGCTGCTGGTCATAAGCTCCGTGCTTGTTCGTCTGCTAAGCGAACTAACGTAATAGCACGAACCGGATTACTTTTCTTTGATCGCTGTGCTGTCCGTGACTTCGAAGCGCAGCACGCCGATAACCTGGCCATCCTCGGTCAGCACGCGCACCTGCCATTTGCCCGCCGGGTTGCCGGGGAAGTTCTGCTTGTGCGTCCACGCGCGATAGCCTTCCTTGCGCCCGCCGTGGATGTCGAGGGCGATGCGGTCAACCTCTTTGCCGTTGAACTGCCAGACGTGATAAATCCGCTCATCAAGCCCGCGCGGCGCGTTGATTGCGGTGTAGGCGTAGAGGCCATCGCCACGAATCTGTTCGGCGCTGACCGTGTCGAGGCTGGCACCGGGGGTGCGGTCCTGCATTTGCGTGCTGATCGCCACGTCGGTCATCCACAGCGTCGCCGGCGGCACCCACGAACGCAGGGTCCAGCCGACAGCACCGATACCGACGGTGATGCACAGAATCGCCAGCGCATTGCGCACCGTGCGGATCGGGAAGATCGACGCCAGGCTCGGGAACGACAGCAGCACGGCAATGCCCAGCGCCCACTTGAAGCTCTGTGCGGTGGTCAGGTGCATGATCACCGGCAACGCGGTGAGCAGGGCGGCGAACAGGGTCAGGGTGTGCAACGCGAGAAACGCCCAGCGCCGTGGCGCCAGCCATTTGTAATAGAGCGGATCGACGATGGAAATCAGAGCGGCGACGCTGAGCAGGCCGGTGAAGAACAACTGGCCGCTGTTCCACGTCGTGGTGATGAAGAAGAACGGCAGGACGAAAAACAGGCTTTCCTGATGGATCATCTGCGTTGCGTAACGCAGCAGCGGCTGGGGAATCTCGCGTTTGAAGACGCGGGTGAAGAGGCCGGTAAGGGTGTTTTCCAGCATCAGCCAGATCCAGCTGAGCAGCATGATCACGGTGATCCAGCTCGCCAGACCCTGCTGACGATCGACCATGATGAAACTGCCGACCCCGGAGATGAACCCGCCAAGCGCAATGACCCCGGGATAACGCTTCATCAGTTCGAGAATGCGTTGGATCAGGAGCTGTATTTTTGGCATTTGGGCGGTTCACGACTTGAGGGGAAAAAACCTCGACAGAGTAGCGCTGGCAAGGCTGATGGTCACTTAAAACCAACACATTCCCCTGTAGGAGTGAGCCTGCTTGCGATGGCGGTGTATCAGCCGAAGAAATGGTGACTGAAGGTCCGCTATCGCGAGCAGGCTCACTCCTACAGGGTTAATGTTCGGCGGGTTTTCGGCGGTGGTGCAGGCGCCAGCCGATCAGGATCAGCAACACCAGGCCCAAGCCGCCCGCGCTCAACCACAACACCTGATCATCACTGATCAACGGTTTCTCGATCCGCAGATACCCCGGCTGCAACAGCAACTCGCGCATGGCCTTGTTCGCTGCTTCCAGCGTCACTCCTTGCAGCTCGCGCGCCGGATTGGCAAAGCGTCCGTCCTGATAATCAGCGAGCGCGCTCCAGTAGTAATCCGCCATCGCGCTGTTGCCCTGCACCGCCCACGCCTGATGGGCGATCGAGGCCTGTTTGATCCGCGCAAAGGTGTCCGGGTCGAGGCCGTTTTTCAGCAGATCGGCCTTGAGGTCTTCCAACACCTGAATGGCCTCGTCGACATCATCGCGATCGAGATCGGCATTCAGGCTCATAAAGCCGACACCACCAAACACTTCACGCTCGGCCCATGGCCCGTAGGACAAGCCGTGATTCAGGCGAATCTGCCGGTACAGCGCCCAGTCGAGATAATCCTTCAGAATGTCGAAGGTCTGGTCGTACTGATCATCGATCACCGGCTCCGGCACCAGCCAGTGCAACTTGGCGCTGTCGCCGATAAAGCCACGGGTGAGGGTGCGTTCATGGGCGGCGCTGGTACGGATGTCCGGTAGCGGGCGGTGTTCGCTCGGCTCGACCGCTTCGAGCGCGCCCCAGGTGCGTTCCAGATAGGCCGGCAGCAGTTTGTCGAGTTCGCCGACGACAATCAGCGTCATGTTGTTCGGTGCGTACCAGGCCTTGCGCACCTTCTCCAGTTGTTCCTGAGACAAGTGACCGACCTCGGCGCGCTGCGGGCATTTCAGGCCCAGTTCGACGGCGAGTTGATTGCTCGCGGTGTGGCCGAGATCCTGCCGATCGAGAAAACGTTGCAGACGCGTGTAATGGCCACCGTCCTCGCGCTCGACCACACGTTTGGCGGCGTTGATGGCGTTATCGTCGATACGCGTTTGTGTGAGCAAAGCAAGCAGCAGGTCGAGCACTTTGCGCTGGTTTTTCGCTGGGGCCTCGATGACGAACGTGGTGTCGGCATTGCTGGTGAACGCGTTCCAGTCACCGCCCAGCGCCTGCATGCGTTCCTCTAATCCGCCTTCGCCGGTCGCATCGATGCCGCTGAACAGCAGGTGTTCGAGCAGGTGCGGCAACTCTTTTTCATCACAATCGAAATCATCGAGGCCGACACCGACCACCAACCGGATCGCCACGTGCCCACGCTCGGTGCCAGGTTTGAGCATCAGCTGCAAACCGTTGGGCAGCGCATAGCCTTCAACCTGAAAACGATCCAGGGCGAAGGCGGGCAGGGAACCGAGCAACAGACAGGCGAACAACAGGCAACGCATAACAGGCTTCCGTACGGCTGATTTGGAGATCCGTGTCGTCAGTCAGGGCCCCATCGCGAGCAGGCTCACTCCTGCATTTGGAATGCGTCCCCCTGTAGGAGTGAGCCTGCTCGCGATAGCGGCCTGAAGGCTGAACCAATGTAACTGACTAAACCCAGCCCCAGACGTTCAAGGCGACTGCGTAATGTCGGCAATATCATCCGCCACCAGTGCCCCGGTATCCGCCGTTTCCAGCACCACATACGCACTACCGCAAAACAGCGAATTGAGCCGCTTCATGTCGGCAATCAACTCCAGGTGCAGCGAACTGGTCTCGATACTCTGCACGATCTTGCGTTGCAAACGGCTGACATGCGCGTGGGCCAAACGGCGTTCCTGGGCGCGGAAGCGACGTTTCTCGCGCAGCAATTGCCGGGCGCTTTCGCGGTCGCCGCTGAGAAACACCGACAGGCCCAAACGCAAATTGGCGATCAGTTGCTGCTGCAAACCGGCCAGGTCCTCGAGGCCTTCTTCGGAAAACGAGCGCCGTTGCGAGGTCTTCTGCTGCTGGATCTTGCGCAGCATGCGTTCGATCAGGTCGGCGGCCAGTTTCAGGTTGATCGAAAGCTCAATGATCTCGGCCCAGCGCCGACTGTCCTGCTCGCCGAGGTCTTCGCGGGGCATCTGCGCCAGGTACAACTTGATCGCGCTGTAGAGCGCTTCGACGTCGTCGGTCAATCGGCGCATTTCCTGGGTGACGGCGGTCTGCTTGCCGCGCAGCACATCGAGGGTCGCGTCGAGCATGTTGTCGAGCAGATCGCCCATGCGCAGGGTTTCCCGCGCGGCGTTGGCCAGCGCCAGACTCGGTGTGACCAGTGCGGTGGCGTCGAGGTGACGCGGCTTGGCGGTGCCGTTGACCTCGGGGCGCTCCGGCAGCAGCCACGCGCAGAGTCGCGCCATCGGCCCTACCGACGGCAGCAGAATCAGGCAACGCGCAGTGTTGTAGAGCAGATGAAAGCCGATGACCATTTCCTGCGGGCTGAAATCGAGGCTGTCGATCCAGTGCACCAGCGGGTCGAGCACCGGAATGATCAACAGCAGACCGATCAGTTTGTACAACAGACTGCCCAGCGCCACTTGCCGGCCGGCGGCGTTCTGCATGCTGGTGCTCATGAACGCCAGCACGCCACTGCCGATGTTGGCGCCGATCACCAGACCGATCGCCACTGGCAGGCTGATCACACTGGCCCCGGCCAGGGTCGCCGTGAGCAACACGGCGGCGAGGCTGGAGTAGGAAATCATCGCGAACAAGGCGCCGACCAAGGCGTCGAGGAGGATGTCGCCGGTCAGCGAGGCGAAAATCACCTTCACACCTTGCGCATGGGTGATCGGTGCCGCCGCTTCGACAATCAATTGCAGCGCCAGAATGATCAGCCCGAGGCCGATCGACACCCGGCCCATCTGCCCGAGCCGCGTCTGTTTGCGCGAGAGAAAGAAAATCACCCCGAGAAAAATCAGCAGCGGCGACAGCCATGACAGGTCAAACGTCAGCACCCGCGCCATCAGCGCGGTACCGACGTCGGCGCCGAGCATGGTTGCCAGCGCCGGGGTCAGCGCCATCAGGCCTTGGCCGACGAAGGAAGTGACGAGCATGGCGGTGGCGTTGCTGCTCTGCACCATCGCGGTGACGACGATACCGGCCACAAAGGCGAGCCAGCGCTTGGACATGTTCTGGCCAATCACATGGCGCAGGTTGGTGCCGTACACCCGCAGGATGCCGGTTCTGACGATGTGCGTGCCCCAGATCAGCAGGGCGACGGCGGAAAGCAGATTGAGCAGGGTGAGCATGCAGACCCCCTGTAATAGCAGTGCCTCAGAGAGGCAAGTTGACGGTACCGCGCGGTTTCTACGTTTTGGATACTTAAGCTGTAGTTGGCTAACGGTCTGGGCGCCAGCATTGCACAGCTAAAG
>Ga0163162_10001223_pt1 | contig 23970 bp, 18 predicted proteins | sample S55metaG_FD_115310 | JGI IMG/M metagenome (GOLD analysis project Ga0163162, IMG submission 115310) | Switchgrass rhizosphere microbial communities from Kellogg Biological Station, Michigan, USA - S5-5 metaG | ecosystem: Host-associated > Plants > Roots > Rhizosphere > Soil | place: USA... | reverse complement strand
GGGGCTGCCCGCTCGCCATCACCGCCTTGTCGTGTGCCACATGGGCGGCGCGGTCGTCTGCGCTGCCGATCAAGGATTCCTTGCTCTGTCCCACCAGATCTGCAAAGTTCTGGCTCACCCAAAGGAAGACGGAGTTGCGGTCCTTGATGCAGAAGTAGACGCCGTCGGCTTTGTCGAGCACATCGCCCACACCCATCGGAGGCTCGGTCGGGAGCATCCGGTTGTTTGAATCAGCGTTATGCATGGCTCAGGCCCCGGCTGAGGGTTGGCGGACGCATTTGAGTTGCTGGTCCGCGAGGTCCTGGGCGAGCGCCACCATGGTCATGGTGGGGTTCCAGGAGCCACTGGCAGGCCACAGAGCTCCGCCGGTGACAAAGACGTTTTCCGCACCGTTGGGGCGATAGTCGAGGCCCACGACCCCATCGTGACCGGCGCCGATCCATAACGTGGAGCCCTCGTGGACCAGCCCGCCAACCCGCCGCTCCTCGATGGTGGGCTGCTTCGAGCTCCAGGTGCCGGTATTCGGGTCGCCGTGCCAGTACTCCACGTTGCCTTTTGGGGCGAAGACACGCTCCATCATCTGGAAGGTCCCTGCGTCCATGGTGTCCCATGTCATCTGGTCGTTTTCATTTGCGAGCACCTGCAGGGTCACGTTGGTCGTGGGGTCCAACTCTCCGTTCCGGCGAAAGTGGTTCTTCGGGTTGCGGAAGTCGACCTCGCCCAGTACGGCACACACGAAGACGAGATACTCCTCGGAGGAGAGCAGTTGCGCCATCGATGCCGTCGCCACGACATCGGGCATGCAGCGGGCCGCCTTGTCGGCATTCTTCGCCGGATCCCGGTCGGAGAGCACGGAGAGCTGCACGTGGTACTGCATGTCGTTGTTCTTGTTCTTTCCGGCGAGGTAGATCGCCGCCAACTCCAGCTCACCGATGCGCTCGCCGAAATCGAAGTCCTTGCGCGGCACGCGCGCGACCACCGACGTAATGAAGTGCGCCGTAAAGCGATCGCCGGCCCGCTGCATCTGCGAAAAGGAGTTCAGAAGCAGCGTGGTGGGCGGCAGTGTGCCCATCGCGAGGATCACCTTGGCATTGCCGACGTTGACCATCCCGCGGGAGGTGTCCAGCGCGGTGGCCACACCCGCCTGCTCGTGGATACGCGTCACGATGCAGTTCGTCACGATGCGCAAGGGGCTACCGGTCCCGGACGCCGCCAGATCAGCCTGCTTCGAGGCCAACTCCATGATTACCGCAGGCGTCGAGAACTTGGCGAAGTCCACGCCGCCCGCCTCGCCGGCTCCCGCTGCGAGGGGGGCAGGCAGCCAGCGGGTCGCCGAGTCGATCAGTCCGATTTTCTCGTTGAGCATCTCCTGAAGGGAGGTTTGCATGATGCCGTAGGTCGGCCGCTGCCGGTTGATGAAGCTCCGCAGTTCGGGTCCGTAAGCTGCGTCGATCCTGTCGGCAGGCACGACGTTGAGCAGGGCTTCGGCGGAAGCGAAATGGGCCTCGGCGGCGGCGATGGTTTCCTCCGGCCAGAAAGCCATCTCATCGCGGGTGGGTCGGGGGCACCAGGCGCTCCACATGATGCTTCGGCCCCCGAAAAACGGCACCATCCCGTGCTGCCAGTTGATATGCCCGGCGGGCTGGCTGGCGGTCTCGCTGGAGAGCGTCCAGGGGAAGGTTTCCGACAGGCCGCCCAGAGTGTGCTCGTAGGGAATGGGGAGGTTCTGGAAGTGCTCGGGCAGAAAGAAGGGGCCGCGCTCGATCATCAGGATTCGCGTCTCCGGCCTGACCGCCAGCATGCGCTCCGCGAAGGCCAGGGAACAAAAGCCGGTGCCGATGATGATGTAGTCGAACTGCTCTTCCTCGCGCACCCGCTTCCATCCGGTTTCAGACAGGAAGAACACGTGATCCATCACCTTCTGAGGGGTGGAGATCTGGGGCCCGGGTGTGGGGTAGCCATGCGCAAAATTCGGGGAGCTGGAAACGGCGCTCATTGATGCCTCCAATCCAACATGGCAGGACGACAAGGCGTCCTGGAAAAACGTCGACAACCATTGAGCCTGATTCACACACCTCTTCGTGGTTCAAGCATCCGGCTCGGTCACATCTCAGCAAGGACACCGCATGAATATGGACGGGCTGGAGTTCCAACCTTTTGTCAGGCGTCGGCAGGGCTTGCAAGCAGACATTCCGCGCTGTTCGTCCTCAGGTGACTATTAGTCATCATCTGATGAACGATGCTGATCGGAATTCTCAAGAAGAATATTCCACGCGATAGGGTCGCGGTATTGGACCTTGGTCCCATACCGCGTTGCATCGCCTGCCGACCAAGTGGCTTTTTGGAGCACATCGCTTATGAAGCACGCGCTCCAGCGGAGATCGCGCTCAAATCAATCGTTCGTTCGTGAAAATGCTGAGAAAACTTAAAAGCGCAACGCGGGAAGCGTGGCTAACCTAGTTCCTGCGGAATTTACGCCAGTCGTCAAATGCCGGTCAGCGGCCGCTATGGCTTCGGCCCGGTCCCCCCGGATGTGCTTGGTCTTGAATCGGTGGGTACGGTCGACGCGCTAGGCGAAGGCGTCGACACCCTGGCAGTCGGACAGCGAGTGATCACGCTGGGTGTGACCGGAACGTGGCGGGTGGGGAAATGCTGGTTTATGGCTGATTTTCTAAAGGTACGGGTCGAGGCAAGGCAGACCGCACAGTCCGTCCCTCGTCACGAGCCCCGAGACTTGTCTCCGGCCGGTCCGTGACGCTTCTGAAATGAGGTGCTGGTGGCACCGCTCAACACTTTTGATAACACAGCCAAAGGAAAAGCACACTGATGCCCACACTCTTTGATCCCATCCAGATCGGCGCGCTCAAGCTGCGAAACCGTATCGTCATGGCGCCACTCACTCGGATGCGCGCCTTCAACGAGCGCAGTCCCGGTTCCATCAACGTGAAGCACTACGCTCAGCGGGCGAGTGCGGGACTGGTCATTACCGAGGCGACCTCGGTTACGCCCCAGGGCGTCGGCTATCCGAACACCCCTGGTATCTGGTCTGACGCGCAGATCGCAGGATGGACGGACGTGACCCAAGCGGTACACGACGCAGGCGGGCTGATCGTATCTCAGCTTTGGCATGTTGGCCGGGTATCCGACCCGATCTTCCATGACGGAAAACCCCCCGTGGCTCCCAGCGCGATCGCGCCCGATGGCCACGTCAGCCGCCTGCGGCCACAGCGTCCCTACACGGTGCCGCGCGCACTGGAAACGGAAGAGATTCCCGGCATCGTAGACGATTTCCGGATCGGCGCCGCAAATGCCAGGCGTGCCGGTTTCGATGGCGTGGAGCTTCACGCTGCGAATGGCTATCTGTTCGACCAGTTCCTGCATGACGGCTCGAACAAGCGGACCGACTGCTACGGCGGCTCAATCGAAAATCGCGCCCGCTTCCTGATGGAGGCGGTAGATGCGTTGCTTACCGTTTGGCCGGCCGGCCGCGTCGGTGTGCATCTCAATCTGATGTCGAGTTCGTACTCCATGCACGATTCCAATCCGCGGGCGCTATTTGCCTATGTCGCCAAGCAGCTCAACGCCCGCGGCATCGCTTTCATCTTCGCGCGGGAAGCACTCGATCGTGGCGATCAGCAGATCGGCCGGGACGTGCGGCGCATTTTCACGGGCGTCTATATCGTCAATGAGGGGCTCACCAAGGAAAGCGCGGAACACGCCATCGAACACGGCGAGGCGGATGCCGCCGCCTTCGGGCGGCCCTTTATCGCGAATCCCGATCTGGTGGAGCGCTTCCGGCGCGGTGCACCGCTCAATGCGATCAACTCACAAACGATCTATACCAATGACGAAACGGGTTACAACGACTATCCGTTGCTGGACGAAGCCGTATAGGGCTTGCGGGCGTCACCGCATGGGGAGTCTTTGAAGTGAAGTGAAGGGAAAGTCGAGATGCCATTCGTATATCCGAGGGGGATCTCGATACCATCGCGTTGGTACACTCGGATCGAGCCACGCGAGCCAAGAAATCTCACTTGCGGCGGCAGCGCAGAACCCTGCGGCGAATGACGAAGTGACGACGAGAGGCGCTACTAGCGGGCATATTGCCTCGCCTCTTCGAGTCATATCACGTGTCCAATTCACTACTGCGCGCGATCTACCTTGCCATCGAAGTATGGACCAAGGTGACGACCGGCGGGAACTTGGACAGGTGCATGCTCAGTCGGAGTGAGCCTTGCTAACATGGCCTTCTCCTGTCAACTCGGCACCATGAGCACGAATCAATGCAATCAATTCGCCGGTCGTAATGTCGTGGAGAAATTCGCGTTGAATGCCGGCCTTGCGTTCGTCCATCTCGATCAAGAGCACGCTTTTGCCATCATGGCTCGCGCGGAGACTGAGCGACCGGCACAAGCGACCGCTCTCTATTTCATGCTGCGTAAGCAGGCTCATTTCTCCAACCGATCCATTCACTACTAGCTGCCTCATGTCACTTCCGAATAAGCACAAGTTCGGTCGACGCACATCACCGTGCCGTTGTCAGGTTGTTGAGTGCGGTCACTCAAGATCGTGTACTAATAGACATCCGAGTAGCTCTATTACGGAGCAATCCTTTCCTGGATGGAGCAGGTGCAGCACCTGCAAACAAGAATCTCTCTCCTGCTTCGGGTTGACCTTTGGGAACACTTCACACTTGAGCCGTATGTGATACGCGCCTCTGCAAATGCAGACCGGTAGCTCTGCTCGCTGCACGGCACGAACTCTATGAACTCCCCAAAAAGATGTCAACTGCTTTCTGACTATTCATCATACTTGCGTTCGTGCGCTCGCACTCGTGGCAAATCTATGACGCCGTCTGACCGGTAGGTACATCGCATCGATGCACGGGCTCTGAGCCTGCCGTGCGTTTGCGCCTACGATATGTCTTCTCCAGGGCACAGCGCCAATTTTTCGATACGGCAGTGCGAGCGAATAGGGTATATGCCAAGCAAGCACAGGGGCGTCACACTTCCCTACATACGTCCGAAGCCCGCATTCGCGCGTTAGGGCATAGAGCTCGGTACGTCGAATGACCCACAACGTACCGCCGGATCATCCAGCCCTCCCATACGGGCAAGCTAGGTTTGCCCAACTGGTTCGGTTACCGTATCAGTAAGGTTGTGGACGTCAACTGCCGAAACGGAATAAATTTCTAAGACGACTGTTTCATCACCTGACGGGTGAATCAGTTAGGGGCACTTCTGCTCAGACTCCGGCAGCATCAGGTGATGCTGTGAGCCTTAAACATTACCGCCTTTTCCCACATTCACCCCATCGGTCAACTCAACACACTCGCTTGCGGGCCGCCTGGATCCAAACCTATGTTCGAATTTCCTCAACGTCCCTATAGTCAATGCGCTCTCAGCCACGGGTCCCGTGCATCCGCCAAAAGGTTGGCAAATTCGGTCACTGAAAAGTGACGTCTGAAGCGGTAGAACGACAGTCGGAAAACCAGGCCGCTCGCTTACCTGAGGAGAGTCAAATGGAGTGTCATCTCGATCTCGAAGACTATAGCGGCTCGGGGACACCCGCTTCGCGCGGCGTCAGAAGCATGAAACATGTCGGCATTTCCCTATATGATGGGTTTGCGTTACCGGACGCAGCACAGATCATGGAGGTGTTTCAGTCGGCTAACGCTCTGCTGAAAGACGCCCGAACCGTTGAAGCAAACTACGATGTCCGTCTGTTGTCCGCAGCCGGTGGCAGGATTGCGAGTTCGTCTTCAGTGTTCGTGTGGACCGAAAGCGTCGAAGCGTACCGCGGTGACGACTGCTTTCATGCTCTATTCATCGTCGGCGGAGCGGGCCTGCGCAACGCACTATCCAACGAACGCTTGATCCGGTGGCTGCGTCGTGCCTGTCCAAACAGCGGGCTCATCTTCCCTGTTGGTGATGGAAGGTTACTGGTGGAAGCAACTGGTTTCGTGCCTGCATCCGTCGATCATGGCTATAGCAATCTCATTCGAGGAGAGACGCTGGGGCATCTCGTTGCCGGCCATCGATCCAACGGTGTGAGCCCGTTAAGAGGTGCTTTGAGCGTCGTCGAGGAAGATTTCGGTGTGGATCTTGCCCGTCAGATAGCTGATCGGATGGCGCCTCCAACCGAGACGCGCTTCACCGCGATTGTGCGAAGGAATGCGTCAATCCACATTAGCGAACCCATTCAGGCATCGGCGAGATGGCTGGAGGCAAACGGAGATCGATCGATAGCGATCAACGACGCAGCCCGGGTAGCTGCAATGAGCGAGCGAAACTTCCTCCGGCGTTTTAAGGCTGAGATGGGCGTTACGCCCTCAGACTATCTGCTCTATGTTCGACTCGACATGTGTTGCCGGCTGCTTGCGGATACGGACCTTCCGGTCGACAAGATTGCGCGCCGGTGCGGAAGTGGCAGCGGAGGCCAGCTATCGAAACTCTTTCGCAAACACCTGGATGTGACGCCAACCGAGTATCGCGCGAGCAAGCGGCCCTCTTGCGAAAGCCCGCGAAGTCACAAGGAATGCGCTTTTGAATAACCCTGCCAAGCTGTTGAAAAGGCGGTCTCCAGGTGTTTCATTCGGTCAAGATCAGAGTCGTTTCCGCCACAATAGGACTAGCAAGCTGATCGCCACGATATCCTTCCTTTGTCGTCCGATAAGGTGCATTGCTGATGGTCTGAGGCCCGCGCGAATACCTGAGTACCAGGCTCTTCTTGGCCCCGGCAAGTATCACCGTGTACATCATCGCGCCACCGTTTCCATGCAAGCTTCCAACGCTGTCGCTAACGGTTCGGCTAGAAGTACGGCACGACGGACCACATGCGAACCGCAATCGCTTCGACGCTGAGTAATCGCAATACGGACGCGAAGCAGAATCGCGATTCCAAATGGAGCGATGAGATCGCGGCTGGCGCCGCTCCCCGTGCAAGACGGATCAATTGAAAATCAGGATCTTCCATGTTGAAAATTACGAAGGCTGTATTTCCGGTGGCTGGCCTTGGCACCCGGTTTCTCCCTGCCACAAAGGCAAGCCCGAAGGAAATGCTGCCAATAGTCGACAAGCCACTGATCCAATACGCGGTGGAAGAAGCCATGGCAGCAGGCATCACCGAAATGATCTTCGTCACCGGTCGCAGCAAGCGCGCTATCGAGGACCACTTCGACAAGTCGTACGAGATTGAAGCTGAACTTGAAGCGCGCGGTAAAGACACCTTGCTTGAGCTGGTACGTGGTATCAAGCCAAGCCATGTCGACTGTTTCTACGTGCGTCAGTCTGAAGCCCTGGGTTTGGGCCACGCGGTGATGTGTGCGGAGAAGCTGGTTGGCGACAACCCGTTCGCGGTAATGCTTGCCGATGACCTGTTGTATGGTACGCCGCCCATCATGGCTCAGATGATCGAGGTGTTCGATCACTATCATAGTTCGGTAATCGGTGTCGAGGACGTGCCGCGGACGGAGACGAAGTCGTACGGTATCGTCGACGGCAAGGCATGGGAGGAATCGCTGATCAAGATCTCCGGAATCGTCGAGAAGCCGTCGCCCGAACTTGCGCCATCGAACCTCGCCGTAGTCGGTCGCTATGTTCTAAAGCCAAAGATCTTTCAGCATCTGCGTGCGCTAAAACCGGACGCGAGCGGTGAACTTCAGTTGACTGACGCGATTCAGTCGTTACTTGCAGACGAACAGGTCCTCGCTTACAAGTACCACGGCGCGCGTTTTGATTGCGGCAGCAAGCTGGGTTATCTGAAGGCGACGGTCGAATTCGCACTGCGTCACCCGGAAGTAGGTGCTCCGTTTCTCGCATATCTGAAAACATTTCTCCCTGCGCTTACGGGTGAATCAGTCGCTGCGTCTTCTCCCCAGACCTGATCGAACGCGTCCCGGCCGACAACCACGCCCTGAGGCGTAGGTCACCGCGCGGCCACCTGCAGAGGGAGAGACCGAAGAGGACTCTCGCTGTGGCCGCACGGTGCTGTTGATCTGCCACGACAATGCTCAACACGCGAACTCTCTTACGCAGTTCGTGGCGGTTTGAAGGCAGGTCCCGGCTCCAATTCGCGCGGCGCGCTAGCCACGAATCCGTGGCGGCGTCGGTACCGCCTAGCCTTTCGTACCGCCGAGTGCGTGCGGAGGGTTTTCTTCCTCGTCTTCTGGTTTCCCTTGCCGCAGCTGTGTGCCGGCACGGCGATCAACCGCTCCCCGTCTCCTTGTGCCGAAATTCCCTCTAGATGTCACATCTGGGAGTGGTTTGAATTTGTGGATAGGCGGGGAGTGATTCATAGCGTCGAGACCGTCGTTACACTTGCCGCCAAAAAAAAGACCGCACCGTATCGACAGTGCGGCCTAACGCTGACCAGCGGTGCCGAGAACACCGCTAAGTTCGGGTTGAACTCGAAGCGTAGTGTCCCACACGGCCGTTCATTTCGACGGCCAAAAGGTTGACGCTTTCTGACACCAATCGTGGACGAGACGGTTTGCAACGTTCCCTTCTTTAAGGATCCGTAGCATCCGTCTTCGATTGCTCAAGATAAGGAGGAAAGTGGTGATGGGGCCGCCGCCTATGTTAGCTGTGCGTCGCCAGTAGATGAACCAGGGGTATTGCGAAATCGTCAATTCGGCGTTGATCGTCAACGATTCGTTCATGGAGTTGCTGCTCCGCTCGCGAATGCGATGTGCAATGGACGGGATATCTTCAATCTGAACCCGCGCCTTTAACAAATACTCCCTAAGGGACGTTGGTTTTGATTTCAGTTTAAAGCCCGTCGATCTACAGGGATCCAGAACGTCGATATCCTAATCAGCCAAGATGTTGATAAATTCCGTCAGGCTGTTTTGGCTCGACGCCGGACCAGTATGATGCACCGCAACGGAAGAATTTCCCTTCTTCATGCCCGCACACCGCATCACTGTCTAAGGTCCAAGGACACACCATGGCGTACGCCGGTTTCGAAAATCTTGGGGAGCGCGCAGAGGACGCCAACGAACCGCGGCCTAAGCGTATGACTCGACACATCGGGGTCGTGGTCTATAAGGCTTTTTCGTTGCCGAGCATCGAGCTGGTCCCTGAAGTATTCCAGATGGCGAACGACATGAACCAGGGGGGATCGAGTGATGGCGGATTCTATCGTGTACGTCTGTACTCGGCCGACGGTGGAAGTGTCATGTCTTCTTCATCGATCGTCGTGTGGACCCTCGGGTTGCAAACAATAGACGCCAGCGCGTTCGATGCATTGTTTATCGCGGGGGGAAAGGGAGCACAAGACGCGTTACGTGACGGACGTGTGATTGACTGGTTGCGAGCGGCGTCGCCAAGCAGCGATGTCGTCCGGCCGATTGGAGAAGGACGGCTCCTGTTACGTGCCGCGGGGCTGGATAAGCTGCAGCAGCCGAGCATTCAAACCTCATCGAGCCAACGTCGTGCGAGCGCAGAGGATGAACATTTCAACGACGCCGACGCACGCTTCGATTCCGCGAAGGCCGCGTTGAATTTCGTTAAGCGAGACCTGGGAGGTGACGTGGCGCGGAACATCGCAGGGCGACTCTCCTTGAGTGGCGCCACGACCCTGGTTTCGCTCCTGTCGGACGCTCGTCCGACCACATCGGCAGAGAAGGTAAGGGAATCGGCACGCTGGCTACAGAACAACTGCCAAAGCCAGATATCGGTGAGTGACGCGGTGCGGGTGGCTGCGATGAGCCAGCGAAACTTTCTGCGCTGTTTCAGACGGGAGATCGGTCTCACCCCATCCGAATTCCTGTGCCGCGTACGACTGGATATGACGTCGAGGCTGCTAGCCGAGACCGATCTCCCTGTCGATGAGATCGCGCGACGCTGCGGTTGGATTAGTGGCGAGCGATTGGTCAGGATCTTTCAGGAGCAACTAAAGCAAACACCGTCGGATTACCGGATGCGACGACGAACGCAAATCGAGGGGGACCGGCATTCATCTGCCTGATACGAGGCTGGACGCAGTGTAGATACGATTCTCCGCAGTGTGCGGATTCATCAATTGACGAAGCGTGGGAAGGTCCATCGTGAATGACTTTACCAGGAAGTTAGAGCTTAGCCGAGACGATTTGGTCCCGGCCGCGATTAGCGGGACGGGTGCCGGAGCGTCTACGAAGTCTTCGGTGCGGCTCGCGCAAGTCGTACTCGCGGGTGGATCGGGATCGCGGCTGTGGCCGATGTCGCGCGAGCAGTATCCGAAGCAGCTAATTGGCGTTCTCGGCTCGGATTCATTGTTGCAGGCCACAGTTGAGCGGATGAGGGACTTCTCTGTTCAGGAGCACCGAACCCAAAGCCGGCCGATCATCGTGTGCGGTGAGGAACATCGCTTTACGACGGCCGAACAACTCCGCGCGAGCGGCATAGACGCACGCATCGTGGTCGAGCCTGCGCGACGCGACACTGCGCCGGCGCTTACGCTGGCTGCTGCCGCCGCATGCGCGGACGGAGAGGATGCAATTATCGTCGCGATGCCGGCGGACCATGCGATTGCCGACGTAGCTGCGTTCCAGCGGGCAATCGCGTGCGCTGCGCGCTATGCGCAAGACGGTGCGATCACGACGCTGGGTGTATTGCCAACAAGACCCGATAGCGGATTTGGCTATATCAAGCTTGGTGAAGTCCTGCATGACGGTGCTCACCACATTGAGCGCTTTGTCGAAAAGCCAGCGGCGGAGTTGGCTGCTCAATATCTCGCATCTGGGCGCTATTGGTGGAATAGCGGCATCTTTGTCGTGCGGGCCAGCGTGTGGCTGTCCACGATCAAGGCGCTGCAGCCGGAAATATACGAGGCCTGCGCGACGGCCTACGCGCAAGGCACGAGCGACGGTCCATTCTTCCGGCCCGGCGCCGATGCCTTCAGGCAGTCCCCATCCAACTCGATCGACTACGCGGTGATGGAGCCGCTAGGCTCTGATGGCGGCCTTGCACCGGGTGTGGTCGTGCCGCTCGATGCGGGCTGGTCCGACCTCGGCTCATGGGATGCAGTGTGGAACGCTCTGGAGAAAGACGGCGACGGTAACGTCGCGCGTGGTCGGATCGTCTTTGAAGGCACTACCTCCAGTTTCGCACATTCAGAAGGGCGCCTGGTTGCATGCGTCGGCGTGACGAATCTGGTGGTCGTAGAAACCGACGATGCTGTGCTGGTAGCGGATCGATCGCGCGTACAGGACATCAAGGGACTGGTCAGCCGGATCAGGGCGCAGCGAGCCCCGGAGGCCGACGCGCACCGCAAGGTTCGACGTCCATGGGGGTACTACGATTCCATTGACCATGGGAAGCGCTTTCAAGTAAAGCGCATCGTGGTGAATCCGGGCGGGCGGCTGTCGTTGCAACTGCATCACCATCGCGCGGAACACTGGATCGTGGTTAGCGGTACAGCGCTCGTCACGCGGGCCGACGAGCAGTTCATGCTGACCGAGAATCAGTCGACGTTCATTCAGCTCGGTGTCACGCATCGGCTGGAGAACCCGGGCAAGTTGCCATTGGAACTCATCGAGGTGCAGTCGGGATCGTATCTTGGAGAAGACGACATTGTGAGGTTCGACGACACCTACGGCCGTACCTGAAGTGTCCAGCTTACGTGCAGTCCAACTTTAGCTTGGGGAAGCGCAACATGGTCGGGATTCAGGGTCTGCTGGCGCGGCTTGTCGATGTCATCCTCATCGTGGCAGGCGCGCTTGTGGCATCGCACATCCGCTTTGAGGATCTGCAGCAAAGTCGGCTGGATGGTGCTTTCATCACGTTTTCTGCAGCGTTCGCGCTGGTGTCGTTTCCGGCCTTCGGTCTATACGACTCGTGGCGTGGTCGCTCGATCCTGCGGCAAGTCGGCCAACTTGCGCTCGCCTGGCTGGTCGTCCAGGTTTGTGGACTCGTCCTGATGTTTTCGCTTCATCGCACGGATTTCATTTCACGCCTGTGGTTCGTCTACTGGATGGCGATCACGGGAGGCGCGTTGATGGTGTCGCGTCTCGCCACCCATACGGTGCTAAGGCGGGTGCGTCATGCCGGCATGAATCTGTGCAATGTGGCTGTTGTCGGATTCGGCGCTCATTGCGACCTCGTCGTACGCAAAGCGGCGGCCGCGCTGGCTAGTGGATTTCGACTCTCCGCGATTTTTGCCGTGCGTGACGCAGGTGTTTCGAGAGCGGCCGTACCTATATTCGACGACCTGCTCAAGTTCGCGGAGTATGTGCGTTCCCATAGCGTGAGGGAGATCTGGCTTGCGTTGCCGTTGTCGGAAGAGGCCACGATCCTTCTCTTCGTCAACGAGTTCCGCAATGACCTGGTGAATATCCGCTTCGTGCCGGACGTTAGGAGCGTAGCTTTGTTCGATGGCGGGATGATCGACCTGATCGGTGCGCCGGCAATCAACCTGATGGCATCGCCATTGCCGGATCGTGCGTTGATTCAGAAGGAAATCTTCGATCGTGCCTTCGCGGCGCTGGCGTTGTTCGGGTTGTCGCCCGTGCTTGTGCTGATTGCTATCGCTGTCAAGCTCTCGTCGCGCGGACCAGTCCTCTTTACCCAATATCGCAAGGGGGCGGACGGGCGTGTATTCAAGATATACAAGTTCCGCTCGATGCGGGTGCATGCAGAACGAACGGGTGTGGTGACTCAGGCGACCAAGGATGATCAGCGCATTACACGTTTAGGACGATTTCTGAGGAGGACAAGTCTTGACGAGCTTCCTCAGTTTTTTAACGTGCTTCGCGGGGAAATGTCGGTGGTCGGGCCTCGCCCGCATGCGATAGAGCACGATGAGCTGTATCAGAAAGTGGTGAATGGCTACATTCATCGGTATCGGATCAAGCCGGGTATTACCGGTTGGGCGCAGGTTAATGGATTCCGCGGCGAGACAGACCTCGTGGAGAAAATGCAGGCAAGGGTGGAACACGACTTGTACTACTTGCACAACTGGTCGTTCGCGCTGGATATGCGAATCGTAGTGGCCACGATTGCGAAGGGCTTTACACATCACAATGCGTATTGACATGCTGATCAGGAGAGGTCGACAGGCCCTGAGCGGTGTCTGCCAGAAGCTGGTTTCGGTGATTGCGGTGCTGTCTTTAGCGGGCTGCGCGTTGGAACCAGGCATGCACTGGCGGGATGAACGCGCGAGCGGCGCGTCTTCGGCAAGCTTCCAGGCACCCGGCTCGAGCGCCGATTCATCGGGACCGGCCGGTGCACCGACCGACGAGACGACTGCCCCTGCGGGCGCGCTGGTCGAAATTACACCTGCTTTTGTGGAGCGTCAGCAAGCGGAGCAGCCTCGCAGGATTCCGGCAGATGTCGAGCAGCTCTTCGGCAAGCCGGTACCGTATTTGATCGGACCGGGCGACGTGCTCAATATCCTCGTTTGGGACCATCCCGAACTCACGTTGCCGTCGATTTCGGTTACCACCGTTGGCACCGACTTCTACGGCGCCAATCCCGTGTCGCCCGGATACACAGTCGATCAGAACGGGATGGTTCAGTTCGCCTACGTGGGCGCGGTGAAGGTCAGCGGGCTGAGCGAGCTTGAGGCGCGCAACGTGATTTCAGCGAAGCTCGCGCGCTTCGTGAGAAATCCGCAGATTACTCTGCGCATTCAGGCTTACCGGAGCCAGCGCGTGTACATGGACGGGGAGGTTCGGAACCCTGGTCTCTTTGTTTTCAATGATGTTCCGATGACGCTGGTGGAGGCCATCAATCGAGCGGGAGGCCTCACGACGCTCGGAGACCGCGCATCGGTCGACGTCATTCGCGAGGGCAAGTCGACCATGGTGAGCATTCCAGATCTGGTGGAGCAGGGGATCAATCCGTCAGACATCTTGCTGAAAAGCGGAGACATCGTGCGTGTGCTAGCCAGAGAGGATAGCAAGGTGTTCGTGCTTGGCGAGGTGAGTCGCCCGACGACATTATTCCTGCGCAATGGGCGTCTCACGCTCAATGAGGCATTGGGCGACGCGGGGGGCTTGAACCCCGTGACCGCGGAGGGCAGCCAGGTCTTTGTCGTGCGCAAGGCGCAGCACGGCAAGCCAGAGGTCTACCATCTCGACGCATCGTCGCCGACGGCGCTGGCGGTGGCGGAAGGGTTCGAACTTAAGGCAAAGGATGTCGTGTTCGTAGATGCGGCGCCCGTGGTGCGTTGGAGCCGAGTGGTGAATTTGCTCGTGCCAGCGGCGGAGGCGTCGTATTTCAGCAAATCCGCATCTAACCCATGAACAACGTCCTGGTTCTATGCGCTGGCAATATTTGCCGGAGCCCTGTGGCGGAGGCGTTGCTACGCCACGCTCTGCCGGAGAAGCACGTGTTTTCCGCCGGCATCGAAGCGGTGGTCGGTCGTTCTCCAGACGCTCGTGCGGTCCGTCTGATGCATGAGCTGGGCATCGACATCTCATCGCACAAGGGGCAGCAACTGACGAGCTGGATGCTCAATCAGGCGGAGTTGATACTCGTTATGGAAGCCGCGCAGAAGACGCGGGTGGAAAGCATGTACCCGATAGCAAGGGGCAAGGTATTTCGCATCGGCGAGTTCGCAGGGTTGGACGTATTTGACCCTTATGGAAAAGGCGATGCAGCAATGATTGAGGCATTCGAACTGATTGTCCAGGCGGCGGCGCAGTGGGTCACCCGCCTGGGTGGTCTCGCCAGCAAAGCAGCCTCTGCGAAGCGAAAAAGCGCATGAAAAACGATAGTCTTCAAGCTCTGATGCGACCGAACACCGATCAAGATGAAGGGCACTTCCACCTGGGCTACTTGCTCGATACGCTCAGGGACAATCTCAAGCTGATCACCATGATGACGGTGATAACGATGCTGATAGGCATTGGGTACGTACTTGTGGCGAGACCGGTCTATCAGTCCGACATCATGATTCAGGTTGAAGATAACCCGAATTCGCCGAACAATCTTCTGGCAAGTGTCTCGTCGATGTTTGATGTGAAGTCCGCCGCTGCGGACGAGGCCGAGATTGTCAGCTCGCGCCTGGTGGTGTCCCGGGCGGTGGAGACGATGAAGCTGTATATCCAGGTAACTCCGAAGTATTTTCCGGTCGTCGGCAGGAGCATTGCATCTCATCGCGTTGGACTATCAGTGCCAGGCCTGTTTGGTTTTGGGGGATATGTCTGGGGAAGCGAGCGTGTTGACATCGCGGACTTCGATGTGCCGTCTGCCTTGTACGGAGAGAGCTTCGAGTTGACGGCCCTGCCGCACGGCGCATTCCGGCTCAGGTTGGCGACGGCGGGGATAGACGCGATCGGTAGGACGGGCGTGCCAATGCATCTGTCCACGAGTGCGGGCCCGATGTACCTGATGGTGCGAAGCATCGACGCGAATCCGGGTGCAACGTTCGTGCTCGCTCGTCTGTCGTCCATCGCTGCAACGGAGAGCTTGCAGCGCGATCTGCGCATCAGCCAGACCAGCAAGGACTCGGGCATCATTCACGTGGGTCTGGATGGGTACGATCCGGATCAAACGCGGCGGACGCTGACCGAAATCGGTAGACAGTATGTCAAACAGAATATCGATCGAAAGAGTGAGGAAGCGAGAAAGTCAATCCAGTTCCTGGATGAACAGCTTCCGGTCCTGAAGCGGCAGCTTGAACAAGCTGAAGGAGCGTTCAACGCGTTCCGGATGAGTAACAGCACAGTGAACCTCAGTGAGGAAAGTTCGGCCATATTGCAGCAAACGGTCGAGGCAGAAAATCGCCTCGTCGAACTTCGGCAGAAGTACGATGATGCATCCGCTCGCTTTACAGAGAATCATCCAGCGGTCATCTCGATCGCCAACCAGATTGCTCCGATACGCGCCCGCCTCGCTGAACTGGAGGCGAGTACGAAGCGGATGCCGCAGGTGGAGCAGGACGAGGTACGGCTTCAGCGCGACATGGAGGTAAGTCGCGATCTGTACACCAACATGCTCAACACGGCTCAACAGCTTCGGCTTGTGCAAGCGAGCAAGACCGGCAACGCAGGGCTGGTGGACGCCGCCGTCACGGCGGAGTTGCCGGTCAAGCCGAATCGCAAGCTGGTCGTTGGCTTGTCTGGATTGCTGGGGCTATTGCTCGGTGGTATGACGGCAGCGGCGCGCAAGGAACTGTTTGGCCGCCTGGTGGATCCCCACGAGATCGAACAATCGATCGGCCTCTCGGTTTATGCAGCGGTCCCGCACAGCAAGAAGCAGGAACTTCTCTCTCAAAGGATTGCGGCGAAGGAAGAAGGCGTATTCGTACTCGCCAGCGTCAATGCCGACGACCCTTCCGTGGAGGCCTTGCGCAGCTTCCGCACCGCATTGCAGTTTTCACTGCTCGAAGCCCGAAGCAACATTATCCTGATTGCGGGGTGTACCGCCAATGTCGGGAAGTCCTTTGTCTCGGCGAATTTCGCCACGGTGGTCGCGATGTCAAAGCAGCGCGTGCTGCTGGTGGACGGGGATCTCCGCAAAGGCCACTTGCACCGGTACTTCGGACAGGATCAGTCGCCTGGGTTGTCGGACACGATTGCCAACAATGTATCGGTGGATGCGGCCGTGCGTCGCAACGTGTTGCCAAACCTGGACTTCCTCCCGTGCGGTGCCCTGCCACCGAATCCGTCCGAGTTGCTGGCCCATGCGAACCTCCGACGGGTCATTGAGTCCTTGAACGACCGTTACGATCTAGTGATTGTCGATTCACCTCCAATCCTTGCCGTGTCGGACGCAATCGAACTTGCTCGCATGGCGGCCTGCGCGTTCTTGGTCGTCCGCCAGGACGTCAGCTTTCTGGCAGAGGTGAAGGAGTCGATTAAACGTCTCGAACAGGTGGGCATCGTACCCCGAGGGGTCGTATTCAATGCGATGAGATATCGCCCCGGGACTTATGGGTATGGCGGCGGCCGGTACCGCTACTCGAAGTATGCGTATGGATCGTACGTGGACAGCCAATGAAGCATAGTCTGATTTCAATCGGCCAGGTTCGGCATGGATTGCTGCGTGCGCTTCGATATATGAGGCACCGTAGTCTGGTATTCCGTGCCTCGGGCGTGTGTCTGATGTTGAGCGCCTGCGCGGTTGTTCCGTGCGCCGCGAAGGTGGTGGCCGTCTCGGATGCTGCAGGCCTGCGCGGGGCGATCGCGATGCTCGCTACCGGCAACTCGCATGCAGGTGAAACGATTGACCGGCTGGATATCGTTTTGAATGCGGGGGTCTACCGGATCGACACGCCGCTCGCCATGACGCTGGACAAGAGCTGGCGCGGCAAATCGATTACGATCTCAGGCCCCGCGAGCGGACAGGCGGTCATATCCGGCGCTCACGTCGTGACTGGCTTTGCACCGGTGCGTGACGAGACCGTTCTTGCGCAACTCCCGGCCGCGGCACGCGAGAACGTGCGAGTTGCCGACCTGGCTCGCAACGGAGTGACGGACTTAGGAACGTTTGCACGGCACGGTTTCGGGATTCCCGCCACCCCCGCGCCGCTGGAACTGTTCTACCGGCATCGGCCGATGGCGCTTGCACGCTGGCCCGCGAGCGGCTTTGCGACCATCGAGTCGTTGCCTGAGGGCGCCGAGGGACGCAGCTTTACGATCGCAGGCGCACCTGTCGCGGCATGGAAGAACGAGCGCGATCTGCACGCCTTCGGCTATTGGGCGCGCGATTGGGCGGATGCGACGATGCCGGTCGAATCGGTCGATCCGTCGTCGGGGACTATCACGCTGGAAACGCCCCCGCCGCAATTCGGAATGAAGACTGGCCAACGTGTGTACATCGAGAATGCGCTGTCTGAATTGGCTCATCCGGGCCAGTACTACGTGGATCGCCGGACGTCGCGCTTGTACTTTTGGCCGCCCGCGCCGCTCGAGGAAGGAGACGTCGAAGTGTCGATCGCCGCGGCGTTGCTCGAGGCGGACAACGTAGTCAATCTCACGCTGCGCGATTTGACCTTCGACATCTCGCGTGGCGATGCGCTGAAGCTGCAGGGCGGCGGCAATGTGTCGGTGGAGAACGTGACGGTCCGCAATGTCGCAGGTCACGGGATCTGGTCGAGCGCGATCAATTCACGCTTTCGCGCGCTCACGGTCGAAAACACCGGCGAGGGGGGCATTGCAATCTTTGCTGGCGATCGAGACAAGCTCGTCGCTGGCGGCGTGGTGATTGCCGACAGTACGATTCATGACTACGCGCGCCGGTCGCGAGCATATCGGCCCGCGATCAGCGTGTCCGGCGTCGGAGACCGGATCGAGCATAACGTGATCTACGATGGCCCGCACGCGGCCATTATCTTCAGTGGCAACGACCACGTCATCGCGCACAACGAGATCTACCGGGTCGCGACCGAGACGTCGGATACGGGTGCGATATACACGGGCCGCGACTGGACCGCGCGCGGTACCGTCATCGAGGACAACTTCCTGCACGACATCGGTAGCGCTGCGAAGCCGCAAGCCACGATGGGCGTCTACCTTGACGATCAGGCGAGCGGGGTCACCATTCGCCGGAATGTTTTCTCGCGGGTCAATCAAGCGGTCTTCATCGGCGGTGGCCGTGACAATCTCGTCGAGGATAACCTGTTCGCGAACTGCTCGCCTGCGGTCTACATCGATTCGCGCGGACTATCGTGGCAAAAGGGGCTGGTGAACAGCCCGAACAGCGCGCTGCGCATCCAGCTCGCGGCGCGTCGAGTATCCCAGCCTCCGTATTCGACGCGCTATCCCGCGCTGGCGGGAGTGTTGTCCGACGAACCTGGCGCGCCCAAGGGCGTCCTGCTTAGTCGCAATGTCGTGATCGGCGGTAAGCCACTGTCCATCGATGATCAGGCGCGACGCTACGTACAGGTCGAAAACACGTTTGGTGAATCCGATGTCGTGTTCGCGAAGTCGATGCCCGAGGCAGCGCGTGCATCGCTGCGGGATTTCCGGCTTTCCAGCGACTCGCCCGCGGTGGCGCGCGGGTTCAAGGCGCCCGCCTTGGTACTCGACGCGAAATAGAAACGGCGAGCAAACGCTGGAACCTAAGGAAATTTGACACTATGCGATTCAAGGGCGACATCAATGCGTTGCGCGGCGTGGCGGTGACTCTGGTTGCGCTATTTCACTTCGGGGTACCGGGTCTAGGCGGTGGTTTCATCGGTGTCGATGTTTTCTTTGTGATCTCCGGGTATCTGATGACGGGCATTATCGTCGGCCGGCTTGAGGAAGGCCGCTTCAGCCTGCTCGACTTCTACATCGCGCGCTTCGTACGGATTGTCCCGACACTCGCGATGATGTGTGCAGCGCTGCTTGTGTTTGGCTGGTTCTACCTGGACCCGCGCGGCTATAAAATTCTCGCGGAGCATGCAGGCGCTTCGATTGGCTTCTTTTCGAATTTCGCATATTGGCGGGAAGCCGGCTATTTCGACACGTCTTCGCAGACCAAATGGCTTCTGCATACCTGGTCGCTGTCGGTCGAGTGGCAATTCTATATGTTGTTTCCCGTTGTGCTGGTGCTCGCCTCTCGCTGGTTCCGCGATCGACGTAAAGCGTTTGCGGCGCTGCTGTGGACGATGGGTGGCGCGTCGTTCCTGCTTTCGCTGGCCGTCGTGCGGGGCTATCCGGAGGCGAACTTCTTTCTGTTGCCGCCGCGCGTTTGGGAAATGGTCGCCGGAGGGCTCGTGCTGTTGTACGCCGACCAGTTCAACTTCAACCAGCGCGCCGCAGTCTGGCTTCAGATGCTTGGTGTTGCGGCAATCCTGCTCGCAGCGTGTATCTTCACCGAGGCGAGTGACTGGCCCGGCCCTCTGACTCTCTTGCCCGTGATCGGCGCCGCGTGCGTGATCCTGTCCGATGCGCAGCACTCGTCGTTTTCACGTGCAAGGCCGCTGCAGTGGCTGGGGCGCCGATCGTATTCGATTTACCTGTGGCACTGGCCGGTGGTCGTGTTCATTCGCTATGTCGATTGGCCTGTTCATGAGGCAGTCACGATTGCTGGCGGTGTCACTGCCTCGCTTGCGCTCGGCTGGCTGTCTTACGAACTGGTCGAGCGTCATTCGGGCGCCTTGCGTCACGCGTTCGGCAGAGCCGGTCTCGGCGCACTGGTTGGGGGAGTGTTCACCGTGCTGTTTGCCTGTGCGGCGGTGACACTCGGGAACGGCTACGGGTCCCGGTTGCCGCAGCAGGTCCGTCAGATTTCAGCGGCGAGCCTGGACGTCGATCCACGTCGCAATGAATGCCTCATCGACAGCGTGCATCGGCTGGACGATCCGGATCGTGAGATCGGCTGCCGGTACGGAAAGTCCGCCACGATCGGGGCGATTCTGTGGGGCGACAGCCACGGCAACGCTGTAATCACCGGTGTGGCGGCTGCTATCGAAGAGACGCATCGCAGCGTGATGTTCTTCGGCACATCGGGCTGCCCGCCGCTGATCGGAGCGAGCCGCTTCGGCAAACATCGCGAGGAGCCTTGCCGGAGGTTCGCCGCACGCGTGGCGAGCGAGATAGCGGCCTATCCGGCCGACGTGCCGCTGGTCGTCGTTGCGCGGTTCTCGGCGTATGTCGAGGGTAAGGGCGACAGCCAGGACCCTACGATCCTGATCGGCTTCGACGGTGCGCGTCCACTCACCGACATCGCACACCGGCGCATGCGCTACGGGCGTTTCGTCACGAACGATTTATGCGCGCTCGCGAAGATGCGCAAGGTATATGTGCTGTTGCCGATCCCCGAGATGGGGCGCGACGTTCCCGACTACCTTGCCCGATCACTGATCCTCGGCCGGCATCCGGCCGATGTCTCGATACCGGAGGCGGACTACGCGCGACGCAACCGGGTCGCACGAGACGCTATCGACAATGCGGTTCGTGAATGTGGCGTGACGGCTCTCGACCCGACGCCCTATTTGTGCCGTGACGAGCGCTGCTACGGGTCACAGTCGTTGGTGCCGCTGTACATCGACGGCGATCACTTGAACAGGCGAGGAAGTGCGCGACTCGTGCCGCTGTTCAGGCAGCTATTCGTACCGGCAACCGCGCCTTTGCCCGCGCGTGAACCGAACACGACACAGACAACGGGCCCCGCAACGCAGACGGGCGTTGGGCACGCAGTGACTGCGACGCCAGTGCCAGCAATCTCGCCTGCCAGGACTCGCATTCATGCCTCGCTCTTCTTCAAGACTGGCGGCGCATCGCCCGATCGGATGGCCGCGTCATGACCGGGACTGCCGCATCGGTAGGAAAAAACGCGCGCTGGCTCGCGGGCGCGCAGGCTGCCAAGATCGTCATACAACTCGTAGGCCTGGGCATCTTATCGCGCCTGCTTGGTCCATCGGACTTCGGGGTGATGGCGCTCGCGACCGTCGTCACGAGCCTGGCCGGCTTGCTTCGAGACATGGGCACGGGCCCGGCGATCATCCGCGCGCGAGAACTGAGCGCGACGATGGTGAATTCGATCTTCTGGGTCAACATGGCAATGGCCACTGCGGTGGCTCTCCTGGTGGTCGTCCTGGCAGTGCCGATTGCAAGTCTCTTCGATACAGCGCCGCTCGCACATCTGCTGTATGCGTTGTCACTGACGTTCCCCGTCATCAGTTTCGGCGCTGCACATCAGGCGCTGCTCGAACGAGAGTCGCGTTTTCACATCACGACGAGAGCCGACGTATTGTCGTACACAGGTGGCCTATGCGCGGCGATCGTGGCGGCCAGGTTCGGTATGGGGGCCAAGAGCCTCGTGTTGCAGGCGATCGTGCAAGCGACGCTGTCTTCGTTGCAGATGTTCATGGCGTCGCCATGGCGTCCAAGTCTGAGCTGGGACGCGTCGGAGATTCGGCGAATCTTCAGCTTCTCTTCGAATCTGACGCTGTCGAACCTCGTGCTCTATCTGATCCGCAACACGGATTCGATGATCGTCGGCAAGACGCTCGGCGCGGTCGCCCTCGGGCCATATTCGCTCGCGTTCCGGATCATGCTCTCGCCGCTGCAGAATGTTTCGCTGATTGCGTCCAAGGCACTTTACCCTGTGCTTAGCACTCACCAGGCCGACCCGGAGCGGCTGGGCGCAACGTGGCTCGAGAGCACATCGTTCGTGGCGTTGATCACCGCGACCCTGATGGGTGGGTTGATTGCGTTGTGCGAGCCGTTCGTCACGGTGGCGCTAGGCCAGCGATGGGGCGAGGTTGCGCGGCTGCTTCCGTGGCTTGCGCCGGTCGGTTTCGTGCAATCGGTTCTAAGCACGGCTCCGGTGATTTTCATGGTCAAGGGACGCACCGATGTACTGCTCAAGCTGAACATCGGTATGGCTGGACTGCATATCGCGTGCTGGCTCATCGGTGCGCGCTGGGGCGTGAGTGGTGTCGCGGCGGGCTATCTGGTCGCGACGATCGTGAGCGCGCCGCTCTATCTCGTGACCACCGCGCGCCTCGCGGGATTGCCGGTCGTACGGCTGCTTCGCGCGCTCGGTATCCAGTTGGGCCTCGGCATCAGCGTGTTCACGGTAACGTTTGCCGCGCGAAGCGCGCTGGAACCATTCGCGCTGCCGCCGCTCGCGTTACTGCTGGTCGCCGGATTGTGCGGCGGGCTCTACGGCGTCTGGCATGTTGGCCGTTTCAGTCCGGATCATATGTTTGCGCTACGACGCACGTTTCATCTTGCCTCGTGAGTCTGGAGATACAACTTGTCTTTGCACACTGGTCAATACCCCGTTCCCGATTCGCCGGAAGCCACGATCAAAGCTTCCACTGACGCTAACCTGATGTCGTCAGATGGCTTTCCGGCACCCCTCGTCTCTACCGTGATACCGACTTTCCGGCGTGGTGACATGGTGAGCCGGGCGGTGCAAACCGTGCTCGCACAGCATTACCCGAACCTCGAGGTGATCGTGGTCGACGACAACGTCGAGTCCGCCGAGCAGCGTCGGGTGCGCGATGCCCTCGCGCCGTTCGGCGACCGCGTGACGTTCGTTTCAAACGAGCGCAGCAAGGGCGCCTGCGGCGCACGCAACACCGGAATTCTGCATGCCCGCGGCGAGCTGATCGCGTTCCTCGACGACGACGATCTATGGCTTCCGGGCAAGCTTTCGGCACAGGTCGCGCTGCTCCAGCAACATGAGTTCGTTGCGGCGCTGTGCCATTACATCGACATTGATGTCGCATTCGGACACGCATGCCATTGCCGGCCGAGCCTGCCTGTACTGACCCGGGAGCAGGCACTGCGAGGTGAGTGCCCGACCTCGACCAGCCTCGCCGTGGTAAGGCGCGAGGTGCTGATCAAGGCTGGCCTGTTCGACGAGACCCTTCCGAGCTTCCAGGACTTCGACATGTGGCTACGCTGCCTCGCATTCGGGGACTTCGGCTATGTCGGGATGCCTCTGGTCGAATTCGTCCAGCATGCTGGTGATCGCACCAGCGTAAACATCGGGCGCCGTCTGGCCGGACTGGCCGCGATCGAGCGCAAGTGGGGCGCCGCGATGTCAGCGCAGGGCAACTTTGCCGCGTTCAAGAGACGGGTGCATGTCGACGTCTTGATCGCCAGCGGTCGCGCGGCGCTCGACGGTCGTTATTTCGAGGCATTGGGTCATTTCCGGCGTGCCGCGCTACTCGATCGGTTGTCGGTGCGAAGCGCGTTCTGGCTGGCGATTGGTGTGCTTGGTCCGCGCCTGGGGCGTGCGTTATACCGGCAGCTATTGCGAGTGCGCCGTGTCGAGACCGTGAAGGCGGTCATGTTTGATCCTGCTCGTTTGGAGTCGCCGCACGCAAGGAGCGCGAGCCGATGATGCAGCTCAAGTCAATAGTTGCGACCTTTCGTGCGAATCCGCATGCGCACGGGGTGCTGCTCTTGTTGCCTGCCATTCAATACGGCCGGAACTATTTCGCCTCCGTCGCTGCCGTGCTGTTCACGATGACCTTGTGGAATACGCGATTGCGGCCGCTCGTGCTGCCTACCGGCGTGGCTTTGGTCGCAGCCAGCCTGAGCCTCATCTGGAACGCAGTGCAGTTGCCGGACGTGCCGTATTTGCCGCGCGAGATAAG
>Ga0163162_10001221_pt1 | contig 23991 bp, 13 predicted proteins | sample S55metaG_FD_115310 | JGI IMG/M metagenome (GOLD analysis project Ga0163162, IMG submission 115310) | Switchgrass rhizosphere microbial communities from Kellogg Biological Station, Michigan, USA - S5-5 metaG | ecosystem: Host-associated > Plants > Roots > Rhizosphere > Soil | place: USA... | reverse complement strand
TTCGGTTGCCGGTACAGTTGTTTTGTTCAGGTTATATCTTGATAATATCATGTTATTAATTGTAATGAGGTTACTATTTTTTTGTTTGAGGAATTTGTTTTACCAGCCAGCTCACCAGATCGTTGGCTGCTTTAAAATTATCATAATCGGGAGGCAGCTTGCGGCCGTCTGTATATTCGTTATAAAACCAGGGATCACCAACGGCAAACACAGTACCTTTACCATATTTGGCAGTGGCTACAATGACATCCTTACCGTTAACTAATTGCGCAACCGCCGGATTGGTTAGCTGCAGGGTGCTTAACTCCTTGATATAAACTTTGCGGGCCGTTTTAAAGATGGCATTATCCTGCGGGATATTAATTGCACCCTGCTCAAAGTTGCGCCCAACCACCCGGTTAACACTATTTAAGTTAAAGCTGATGCCAAATTTTGCCATCAGTTTGTTCAGGTGAGTAAATTCGGCATTGCCGGTGTCATTGTTTAATACAACCAGTACGCCCCCATTCTTCACCCAATTGCCTATGGCCTGGATATGTGGTTCTTCAATATATTTGGCATCAGGGTTTTCCTTCGGGATATCGGGATCAACAATAACATAGGCTGCTGCCTTTTTGAGGTTCTCTGCATCCGGCGCTTCATTTAAAGTTTTGGTGTGCAGACCGTAATTGTTAAAGATCTGCCCAAAAAGCGAAAAACCATTGTTATCCTGCTCATTCCATTTGTAATGGAACGGGATACTTTTACCGGTAACATCTTTATGATATTCGTTATTGAAATAGCTGTCTAAAAGCACAGTTTTGCCTTTGCCCAAATTGAGGTTAGTTAGGCGCTCCATCTCCACACTGGCCAGCATAAATGAACCAATACCTTTGGTTTCGTTAACGACAGTTTTTACGCCGGTATAATATTCGTAGCTACCGTCACGATATGGCTCGCCACCAACGCCCACGGCGCCTGCGGTACCTTTAAGGTTTACCTGTCCGTCAGCATCCGTTTCGATGAAATTTTTGATAATGCCATCATAAGCCTTTTGAGCTACCGGCAAATATTTTTGAGGCAGATAGCCTTCCCTTACTCCCTTGGCCAGCGTATAAACAAACATGCACGATGCCGATGCTTCCAGATAATTACCGTTTTTGCCGCCCTTATCAAGTACCTGGTACCACAAACCCGAACCCGAATCCTGGCTGCCTTGTATCGCTACAGCAAGGCGGTTTAAAATAGCAACGAGTGCCGCACGTTTAGGATGATTAACCGGAAAATAGGACAGCACATCAACCAGTGCCATGGCATACCAACCATCGGCACGGGCCCATAAACTTGCAGATAAACCTGTTTGAGGATTAGCCCAGCGCTCCTTTTTGCTTTGATCCCAGGCATGATACAGCAAACCCGTTTTTTTATCGCGTGCATGTTGCTCCATCCAGATAAACTGATCTGCTATCTGGTCAAAGTCTGCATTTTCATGGTAAACGGAAGCATATTCGGCATAAAAAGGTTCGGCCATGTACAGGCCATCCAGCCACATTTGGTTAGCATATCTTTTTTTATGCCAGAAACCACCTTCAGGCGTTTTGGGTTGTTCGCTCAGTTGTTTGCGAAGCAGGGAGGCCGCTTTATAGTATTTTTCAGTACCCAATACCTGCTGTAAAAATAACAGGCTCCGGCCCGATAGGATATTATCCAGCGTATAATCACTGGCTTTATAGGAGCGGATGCTTCCATCTGTGCCTACATACCTGTCCATCGATTTTTGGATATAACCAAAATATTCGCTTTGGGCCGATTGCTGCCAAACGCTTTGCAGCCCCTGCAAAACTATACCCTGATCGTACGACCAGTTAGTACCCGGCAACGAATCCTTCCAGATATGAATGGCTGTATTAGCCATCCTCTGCGACCATGGCAGCGTTTGCGCCCTGAGCCCAATGCCCGCTAACAGGAAAGTATATAACAATAATATTTTCTTCATTACATAGCTCATTTTATCAATGTTACTCCCCGGTTATCATCACCTGCACGGGTATTATTCAATGTATTTTTTCAATCAGTTTCAGTCGCTCGTTATTTTGAACCGGTTAACACGCTTTCTGCTGCACCTGAAACAAACTCAACTTTATTCTTAGCCTTTGAGGCATCTGTATCAAGCAATTTAATTTGCTGCGACCTCTTCCCGCTGATCTTGAACAGCAGCCTGGTATCACCATAGGTAATATGGTTAAAAGTTACGCTGCTGCTGTTTTGAATATTGATGAGCGGGTTGGTTTCTTTGCTTTTGAAGCAGATATTCTTTAAGAAAATGTTCTGCGCTTCTATTATATCAGCGCCTTTAACAGTTTTGAAAATGCTGTTTTCGATATGAATATCTTTGATCCCCATCTCGGGCAGCCCCCTGAACATGAGCGCTTTTTCGGCACCGTTACAAACTACATTATCTACATAAAACTTGCGGAAAGAGGGTGTAGCTTCTGTTACCGGCACAACGGCCTGATTGTTTACATCATCCGATTCACCGGGCGATTTACCACTGTAGTACATATCAAAAAGGATGGCTTCATGAGCAATATCCCTCATGCCAATATTTTTGATGAAGATATTTTCAACAACACCGCCCCTGCCCCGTGTGGTTTTAAAACGCAGACCGATATCCGTACCGATGAACGTACAGTTAGATACGAAAATATTACGCGCCCCGCCCGACATTTCACTGCCTATCACAAAGCCGCCGTGCGCACGGTAAACCACGTTATCCCTTACAATTACATTTTCGGTTGGCTTGCCCCGTTTACGACCTTCCTCGTCCCTTCCCGATTTGATGCAGATGCCATCATCACCGGCGTCAAATGTGCTGCCTTCAATCAAAACATTCCGGCATGATTCTACATCGATACCGTCGCCATTCTGCGCATTCCATGGATTTCTAACCTTTACATTCTGTACAGTAAGGTCTTCGCATAATAAAGTGTGAATATCCCAGGCCGGCGAATTTTGTAGTGTAACGCCCTGTAGCAATACTTTTTTACAGTTGGTAAGTACCAGCATATTAGGCCTGAAAAAATCTTTAAAAGGTTCATTGTCCTTTAGGGTTTTGCCACTGCCTATTACACCTGCCTCCGGAGTTTTAAGTCCGTTAACATAGCTTTGGGATGGGTACCACGACTTACCATTTTCACTCACCACCCCACCTGATGCCACCAGTTTGTTCCATTCGCCTGCGGTAAGCCTTTCTTTACTGATCGCCCGCCAAACTTCGCCGTGTCCATCAATGATCCCATCGCCGGTAATAGCTATATTGGTAAGGTTAGTGCCTGATATAGGTGATTCATTACGTACCGCGGCATGCCCTTCATAATTGCCTTCAACCAGTTTATACTGACTTTTATCATCAGTAAACTGCAACAATGCTGCGCGACTTACATGCAGGTTTACATTGCTTTTCATCACCAGTGGACCCGTCAGCCATAAACCTTGCGGAACAAGCACCACTCCACCGCCCTTAACACTACAGGCAGCTATCGCTTTATTAATGCTTGTGGTGTTTAATGTAAGCCCATCAGCTTTGGCACCGTATTTTAAAATATTGATAGTATCTTTTTTAAACACCGGCTTACTCACCTGCGGCAAGTGCTGCCAGGAATACTGCCGAACCTGCGCCCGCGATGTAAAACAACCCGCCAAAAGCAGAACCGCTACTCCAAACCTTGTTTTTATTACCGACATGTTTTTATTTTAAAACAGCTATTTATCGCCTTATAATTGGTGAAGGACCCTTAAATCCTAAACAAGATTAAAGGCTGACGTCAATAAAAAAAAGGATTTGCTCAACTAAAACCGCGCAAACGTTCCCAGAAACGTTTGCGTAAATTTTGAGTAGCTGCAGGCGGAAGCGGATTACCTCTTAATCCTCGTGAATTACTTCTAATTGCACATCATTACCTTTAATAACATTTTATGTAGAGACGCATCACATGCGTCTCCCATAGGACAAGGTGCTTTGTAACTCATTAACTCCAAGAATTTGCATGTCTACATTTTAAAACAATTAAATTTAAACACCTTGTAAAATGAGTAATTCAGCTTTTTTTATTGCCTTATTAAATTATTCGCCTTTTGATTTTGGTAATTTATCAAAGTCAACTACACCTGCCCGCGTGGCCCAGGCGCTGTACATTGCTTCGAGTTCGGCTACTTTTTGAGGATATTGGGCACTCAGGTCATTTAATTCGGAGCGGTCGGTGCTGATATTGTAAAGCTCCCATTTATTTTCGGGGCGTTGCGATACCAGTTTCCAGTCGCCTTGCCTTACAGCACGGTTGCCCTCGTGTTCAAAAAACAATCCGTTATGCCCTTTCCAGCTTTGTCCCTTAAATACCGGAACAAGACTTATGCCTTCCGTTGGCGGAATGCTATTGCCATGATAAACTTTGGGATAAATAGCCCCGGCCAGGTCAAGGCAGGTTGCCATCAGGTCAATAATATGGGCTGGTTTACTGACGATAGAGCCTGGCTTAATAACATTCGGGTAATAAGCTATAAAAGGCGTGGCTGTACCACCCTCATATTCCCAGTGTTTAAATAAACGAAATGGCGTATCGCTTACATTAGCCCCTAATGATCCGTAGGATGTAAAAGATGTTGGATCACTTGCAGGCTTGCTGTTTGCGGCCAACACTTCGGGAGTAAAACCCGGCCCGGTAATGGTTTCATTACTGGCCCCATTATCTGACAGAAACATGATCACTGTATTTTTATCCTCACCTAACTCCTGAAGCTTTTTCCTGATCCGGCCTATATTTTGATCCATCCGGTCGACCATAGCGGCGTATACAGCCATTTTGGTATCAAACTGTTCCTTTTCTTCCGGGCTGAGGCTATCCCATTCAGGTACGCTCTTGTCCCTTGGGGAAAGCTTTTCATCTTTGCTGATGATCCCTAACTGTTTTTGACGTTCCAACCGTTGCTGCCTGAGCTTATCCCATCCTGCCAGGTACTTGCCTTTGTATTTGGCAATATCTTCGGGCAGTGCCTGGATTGGCCAGTGCGGACTGGTGAATGCCATGTACAAAAAGAATGGCTTGTTGGTACTTTTATTCCCCTCAATAAACTTAATGGCATAATCGGCATAGGCATTGGTTGAATACCAGTTTGGCCCGGGCGTATACTCCTTATCATCTAAAGCAATGGTAAGTTTCTGGTTAGGCCGATAAGGCATTGTTGGATTAAAATAACTGCTTGCGCCATCTATCAAACCAAAATAATGATCAAACCCACGTTTAACCGGCCAATGCGATGGATCTGTCCCGACGTGCCATTTGCCAGCCATTAACGTATTATAACCACCTTGCTTAAGCGCCTCGGCTATGGTTACGCAATTTTGGTTTAGGTAGCCCTGGTAAGCCGGCACATCCCTATGGTTTACCATATCGCCAACGCCCGCCTGGTGCTGATAAAGGCCGGTGAGCAATGATGCCCGGGTTGGACAGCAGCGCGATGCATTGTAAAATTGAGTCATGCGCAAACCACTTTTAGCCATAGCGTCGAGATTCGGTGTTTGGGTTTCGGATCCGAAACAACCAATATCTGAATAAGCCATATCATCGGCCAGGATAATAATGATGTTTGGCCGCTTAGCCAATTTCTTATTCTGGGCAAATGCTGAACTGCCCACTATAGCAAAAACAAAAATTATACTGAGTAACTTTTTCATAGGAAAGTTATAAACGTGATCTATTTAACACTAAGCGTAATATCCTCACTATTGCTATGCGATGTTTTTATCCAAAGCAAATGAGTTGTTTTATCATAATACCAGCCTGCTGTTTTAGCTAATGCATCAACACCCTCAGCCGCTTTCGAGGTTTGATTATTTTCCGCGATTAAAGATGGTTCCTGATCATGAGGCCAGTTTATTTTTGCCAGATAGGAATGCGGTGCCGGAATAAAGTTACCCGCAGGCTTTTTGATCTGCAATTCCCAGCCACCGGCAACATTTGCCATAGTAATTTGAGTGATCGCCTTCTCGCCCTTTTGGTACTTTAGGCTGATACCATCGTCTTCATACAGTTTAAACTCAGATGCCTGTCCCGGAAATACATCCAGCGTGATCACATCTACCGGTTTTTCATCCATATATTTCATGGCGGGCTGCATAGGGATGATACTGCCTGCTTTTACAAAAATGGGTAAATGATTGGCCGGGGTTAGGATATGTATGTACTGCTTACCGGTATATTTTTCATCTGTCCAGTAATCAAACCAAACTCCCTTTGGTAAATAAATGGTACGTGTTTGTGCGCCTTTTACAGTTACCGGGCAAACCATCATGTTATCGCCAAACAGGTACTGGTCGGCTATATTGTAGGTATTAGGATCATCCTGGTATTCCAATATTAAAGCACGCATGAGCGGCATGCCTGTTTGGTATTGCGTATACGCGTTGCTATAAATGTAAGGGATCAGCCTGTACCGCAGGTCGTCGTACTTTTTAAAGTTGGCTAAAGCCTCGGCCCCATAGTTCCAGGGTTCTTTATAGCCTGGGTGATCCATACCAAATACCATAGCTACCGGGCTGAACATCCCAAACTGTACCCAGCGCATATATAATTCAGGATCGGCAGCATGCTCAAAGCCGCCCATACAATGCGCCCAATACCCAACACCCGACATACCTATATTTAATCCGGCCTTGATAACCGGCGCAAAATACTGCCATTCGCTTGGCCAGTCGCCGGCAAAAATGAAGGGATACCGCTGGATACCGGAATAACCCTCACGAGTTTGATTTAGGCCGCGGATGCCATTATACTCCTGAAATTTTAAATATGGCGCCTTAGCATAAGCAATGGGGAATACATTATGCAGCTGGGTTATTTCCTTACCCGTAGGCCCAACCTTTTCACTTTCATTAGCTAATGAACCAAATGCACTGCCCTCATCCGTTTTCAGGAATTTAGCACCGATGGAGGCTACTTTCATGACGCCGTTATCCCACCACCAGTTTGCAGCCTGCTGATCAAAAAAGTTTACAAACTCGCCCGGTTTGCCGTTTTCCGGGTACGTAAAACCTTTGGCCTGTGCCTGGTCAAGCAGGTTCAGGTTTTTGGCGTTATCAAACCGTGGGCGGATATGCAGCCCCACCATCTTAAAGTTCATGGCATACAAGCTATCAAACATGGCTTTGGGTTCCTTAAATGTTTCGCGCCATTCAAAGGTAGTAGCCCCCTTGCCTCCGTTTTTACCAAATAAACGCCAGGTAGAATCAAGGAAGAGAATATCCACAGGGATCCCCATTTCACGCATTTTACGGGCAAGTTCAATCACATACTTATCCGAGGTAAGCTCTTCGTGCCCCCAGGTACCACCGCTATAAGTACCCATATGCAAGCCGAAAGCAAACCTTGGTAACAAGGGCGATTTGCCTGTAATGGTTAAATAACTGTTTAAAATAGCCGGAAATGTTGGGCCATAAATAAAGTAGTAATCCAATTCGCCGTCATTTGCCTTAAAGCTGTATTCATCATCTGTTTTGCTGCCCATATCCCATTCGGTAGCCGACGAATTATGCAGGTAGATCCCATATCCCTTAGTGCTCATAAAAAAAGGCACCGGGCAATAATTAGCCTCGTTGATGTTATAAGCGCCAAGCAAATTATTTTTGCTTTTGCCCCGGCCTACATTCAGCTTTACCAGCTTATTGCGCTGGTCGGTAAAATCCATACGTTCGCCAAAGCCAAAGAAATGCTCATTGGGCAACAGATCTTTAGTGCACATTACCGTATCGCCCATATGATGCAACCCGCCGTTTTGTTTGCTATTAGGCACGTACTCTGATGATAACATCACACCTTTACTATCGGCCACGTTGATAATAAAGGGTGATTTAAGGACCGTAATGATCAATGCAGAGGTTTGAATAACATACCCAACCTTAACATCCATCACCTTATAATCAACAGCAGGCCAGTTGTAATTCTCCTGCATTAAATGCTCATCGGGTGCAAATTTACGGCTCCAGCTGGCCCTTACGCGGAACATGGAAGGTGAGCAAAATTCAATTTTAACATCGCCATTGGCATTATTAAAATACAATGTATTGCCTTGTTTTTTATAGCCGGACTTATTGCTGCCAATACCCGTTTGGGCGAAGGCATTCACCACAACTAATAAAACAAGGACCAAAAACAGGGATACCTTCTTCATTACTTACTCAGTTTATAAACTTCGCTGCCGGCCAGCAGGAAGCAGCCCAAACCATAATCTTCAAAATCGGGTACATTGTTATAACCAACAGGCTGGCCATCTTTGGGCTCCTTACCGGTCCCCTGTACAAAACCAAGCATACCATCCGGGTGCAGGCACTCTTTTGACATGGCGTTCCAGGCTTTGATAATAATTGGTAAATAGGTTTTCTTTTTCAGGATGCCATGATTAATCCCCCAGGCCATGCCGTAAGTAAATAAGGCAGTACCCGAAAGTTCCTTCCCGCCGAAATTGGTCGAATCCTTCAGGCTCACGTTCCAATAGCCATCCGTACGCTGCAAAGGCACCAAGGCCTCAATCATTTCTTTATATACCGATAAATACTCATTGCGGTGGGGCGCGTTTTTAGGCATAACTTCCAATACACGCAGCATAGCGGCCACTACCCAACCATTACCGCGCGACCAGTAACAATCCGCGCCGTTGGGCTCTTTGTAAGGAGGTACAAAATCCTTATCACGCCACCAAAGATGATCTGCCGTATTATACAATCCTTTGCTGCCGTGAACAGTTTTAGAGTAGTTGTAGATGTCGAACATCTTTTCATAATACTTATTGTCATTATATATTTCACCCAGCCTGGCATATACCGGCATGGCCATTTGCAGCGCATCTATCCAGTTCCAGTCATCCTTTTTTTCGCTGTTCACCATCAGGTCGATACTCTGCTTAATTTTTTCAATACGCTCGGGCTTTTTATCTATGAGGTAAAGATCGATATAGGTTTGTCCGCAGCATTGGTTATCCGCATTGCGGGTATCAACAGCGCCACGAGGGGCCCATTGGTGTTTCTCGCCCCAGTCAACCGCGTAATCATAGTATTTTTTTTGAGGATCGATCTTGTACATCGCCATCAGCCCTTCGTAATAAACAGCCCTCGTCCATAAATTGCTGGTGCGGGTTGTTCCCTTTACGGTAACAGAAGCTCCCGGATCGGGCCATTTCTGCATAAAATAACTGTTAGCGAGGGCCATATCGGCTAATACCTTACTTTTTACCGGTTGTTGCGCATTAACACTACCCGCCATTGCCATGACAGCACCGGCGCACAATACCGTTTTTATCCTTATAAATAGTTTATTCATATTGTAGATTTTTATCAGATCAGGTTCACAAAATATATACTCAGTATTATGGCATTTTTTTAAGCCCCTCCCACCTTACTTTCCATTTTCCATTTTTAGGAAAACCGGGATTGGCAGTGCTTGAGCCATCCCAGCCGGCACACATCATGGCTACAGCGGCCAGTAAGCCCCCATTGCCCGGCAGGTACATCCGCAATCGCCCGTCCTGGTAATTGTGGCCGTTGGCTAAGTAAGTGTTGGTTTTTATAGGCATAAATAAAGCGTCAACAGCTTTTTCGGGCATATTTAAACGGGCGGCCGTCATGGCGGTCATCGGGAAATCCCAGCCCCAGGTATCCTTCCAATCCCATACATCCCAAACCAGGTTAAAGGTTTTCTTCATTACGGCAGTATCCAGTTTATCATTATAAGGCAGCATACCATAAGCAGCTAATACCGCCGGATGATCCGTTTTTAATTTAGGATTGGTATATGCATCGGGCGAACTTTCCGCAGCGAGATAAACGCCATCTTTTTGAGGTAAGGCAGCCAGTTTTTTGAGGATGATGGCATATTTATTATCCGGCTGCAAGCCCATGCGTTTACGCCATTGCTGCGCGGTATTTAAAGCCCAACGCCAGTATTGCAGCTCGTAAGTTGGGTTGAATGTTTCTTCGGGTTTATAACGTTCCTGTGCCAGGATAATGCCTTTGCCTAAATTATACCGGTCATGCTCCTTATCATAAGTTGGGAATGAAGCCATAAAATCCGCGTCGGCCAGTACAAGGTTTTTATACTTATCCAGGGTTTGCTTGTTTGGATGGGCACGATAGTCCAGTTCGGCAAAATAAATAAAGTGCGGTTGCTGCCAGATCAGGAATGCCCCTACCGATGACGGACTTTCGTTACCATCCGGGTCGGTCATTTTTTGCCACCGGATACCGTCATATCCTTGTCTTTTAGCAATGGCCCTTGCATTGGCTTTTACATGTTGATACCAACCCAAACTATTTTCGAGCAGTTGCTCCCTGCCCCATAGCGCAAAATGGATCCCATGCCACCAGTGCATTTCCAGGTGCGGCTTACCATACCAGCTATTATAAGTTAAACCTGTTTCCTGCGGGGGCTGGTGACCGGAGCATTGTATTTTGGTAAGATATTGTGATAGCACCACCCTGCGTTCCAATTCCTTTGCCCGGGGATCGATACTGCCGCTGAAATCAACCGCGCCGCCACCTTGCCAAAACGCTTTCCATTGCTGTATGCTGTTTGTTTGCGTTTGAACAAAACCCGGTAAAAGTGCTGTGGTTTCTTGCAGAGCAAACAAACAGGTAAAAGTCAGTTCACCAGTTTTACCTTGAGGCAATAACACAAACTGATGAGCAGCTGTATTCTTAACCGATGCAGCGCCATCCCAGGCAAGACGTACAAAATACTGGTTGGTATCTAAACGATGAATGATGGTAGCCTGGCTTGCACCGGAACTAACAACAGCCGAATAATGCTTCTGCGGATCTTTCCAATTGTCGCCATAATCAGCAAATTGATTGGTGGGAAAAGGGAAACGCAACCGTACTTTAAGCCTGCCCTGAGCTAACAACGGCGACTGTACTTTCACCGCTATCAGGTCCTTACCCTGGTGCGCATAAGTTTGAACTTTTACCGGCTCGCCGTCAAAAGTGAAAGAGCTGGTGATAGCGCCTGTCCACAAATTAAGCTCCTGCCGGATATTTTGGAGATCACTTATTTGAGCCTCGCTCCCATCTTTATGTAATAACAAAAAACCAAGATTACCTAATTGCAAGCGATGTACATTTTCCCGGAACCAGTTGGCAGCATTCCTGTTACGCCCGGGCTGGCTCCATTGCACCGAATAGCTTACATCACGGCCATTAAGCCTATAGGTTTTTAATGTTTCATCAAACTTATAGCCTGCTGTATCTTTAAAGCTGTGCCAGCCCCATTCAGACTGTGTACCCAGCGGAATGCCTTTATCATAATGCTCAGGAAAGGTTTGCAAGCCCGTAGCATCAACCGTAAAAGCAAAACGGCCATTGCCAACAGATAGTGACGAAAGCGTGTCGGTGCCGTAATTGATTACATTGTGCCTTTGCACCAAAGCTTTACGGTCTATTTTATTTTGCGCCCTTAGTACAACCGGCCAAACAACAGTAAAAAATGCAAAATATACAGGCAGTATTTTTTTCATGTCGAGGGCATTATGATTCTATTTTAAATATAAATGGTGATGCCGTCATGTACTTACCACCCTGCGAGGTGGTGAACATGTAGGTTGCTTTACCATTCTGAAATAAGAGTTGGGGCCTTTCAAACCGGCCGTATTTGTTCAGGTATTTTGGGGGTGGCGGCTGATCGATATGATAATATTCGGCGTTAAAATAACCTATCTCGAGTTCGCTCCATTTTTTGCCGGTTTTTGATTCCATGTACAAACCGTATTGGTGATTAAATACACCCATATCCCGGGCCAGCATTTTAAAGCGTCCCTTATCCAGCCAAACAAAAGCGTCTTCCAGTTGAGTGTTGTTTCCCCGCCCTGAAAAATCTATCACCGGGTTGCCGTCATATTTGATATAAGGCCCTTCCAGTTTGTCGGAAATAGCTAAACCGTATTTACGGTTACCCTTTACCAATGGGTCGGTTGAGGTTTCATACTCTTTGGTGTTCCATGATTTATAAAACAGCCAGTATTGCCCGTTGGGATGTTTAATAAATGCGGGATTGGTGGTGCAATGATCATCCCATGCTCCTTCGGGGCCTGGTAAAAGCAACGGGGCATCCGGGCGTGTCCAGGGGCCATCCAAAGAATCGGCGGTAGCCAGCCCTATCCGTTTGGTATTGGTTTTGCCGTTTAAATTGCCCATAAAGAACAGACAGTATTTATCATCCACCTTTTTTATGGATGGATTATGGCAGGTAGTAGCGTCCCAGTAACCCGGCCCGCGCGGAGCAAGGATAGTTCCCAGAAATTTAAATTCGCTTTCGGGCGTATCTGCCACGGCATGGCATATTTCGGATCCATTGATCCACCCGCCCATTTTTTTTGAAGCCACCCATCTTGAAAAAAATACGTGGATCCGGCCATCCGGGCCCTCTATCGGACTGTTACACCATACATAATAACCCTCCATCTCCAGCGTACGGCCAACGGGCTTTAGTTTTTTGGCAAAGGCAGAAACATGATCTTTTGCATTACCAAAGGCCAAACCAGGCAATAACGCCATCGCCGAAGCCATACTTAACCGTTCAATAAAATCTCTTCTTTTCATCATTTGAGTATTTATTGAGCTATTGCTTTAGATATTTATTGAGCCCAAGTTGATTGAATGACCGGATGCCCTGGATAACAAATTTGGCATTGAGCTGTGCCCCCGGCTCAAGCGTATGCGTGGCGTCAGTGCCGAAGTAGGTTGATTTTACCTTTGCCTCGCCCTCCTGGTCATAATCGTCGGCAATCAGTTTGTTTAAGTCGATAAAAAAGGCTCCGGTTTGCTCGCTGATCTCGCGGGCCCACTGCCCATAATTGTTTTCATTGTTTCGCCCTGCGGATTTACCATCTTTCCAGGTATTACGCGGTATCGGGGAGCAGATGATTGGAGTTGCCCCCTTTGCCTTAATATCGGCAACAAACTTCCGCATATACCAGCCGTAGGTATGTACCACCTCTTTTACTTTCCGTATCGGGTTATATATTTCCTGCTGCTCATCGCCAATGCCTTTGATAGTTCCGCGGGCACGGGCCGTATCATCCAGCGCACCGGCGTCGTTATGCCCAAACTGCATGATCACAAAATCGCCGGGTTTGATTTTGACCAACACTTTATCCCACAAACCCATGGTTTGGAAGGTGCGGCTGCTGGTGCCTCCAAGCGCGTCATTTTCAACCGCAACCTTTGTTGTATCAAAATATGGGGCGATATAATTCCCCCATCCCCATAAACCGCCATCGCCCTTACCTTTGCCATTTTTTACAGTTGAATCGCCTATCAGGTAAAACGTTGGCTTATCAACAGGTTTCATCAGCATAAAAGAAGATAACAGTATAACCAGCATCAACAATAAGGCTAAACCTGCATGTGCACGCATCTTTTTTTTCATAACAACCTAAAAATTAGTTTTTAAGATATTTATTCAGAGGATTTGCAGGATCAGCTTTGATACCGTCAACTACCGATTCTGCGTTCACGGTAGCGCCCATTTTATTGGTATGGGTATGATCTCCGGGGAAGAACTTTTTAACCGAATCAGCTCCCCATTTATCATATTTATCTGCCGTGATGCGGTTCATATCGATGAACATAACGCCTTCCTGCAGTGCTATTTCCTGCGCCCATTTGCCGTAATCATCATTGGCACGGATAACTTTAGCATCACGAAATTCATTCCGGGGAATCATGGATAGTACAATGGGCGTTGCTCCTTTAGCTTTGGTATCCCTGATGAATTTGCGGAAATACCAGCCATAGGTATGCACCGTTTCTTTAGTGCCGTTAGGCCAGGTAAGCTCCACAGTTTCATTACTGGTACCTTTTAATACCCCACGGTATCCCGCTTTGTTGGTATCTGGTTTACTGCCTTCATTATGACCAAATACCATCATCACGTAATCTCCCGGCTTTAAAAGCGAATCAACCTTGTTCCACCGGCCTTCCTTTATAAACGTGCGGGTGCTGCGACCGGCCATGGCATGATTTTCAATATTGATCTTTGAGAGGTCAAAATAGTATGGGATAATGCTCCCCCAGCCCCATGTTTCCTTATCGTTATTATGCGTAGTTGAATCACCTATCAAATAAATGGTTGGCTTTTGCTGCTTGATAAAAGTCAGGCTCACAAAGGCTATCATTAATAAAGCTAAAACCGGTTTTAATGCTTTCATATTATTTTTTTATGTTTTTGGGCTTCAGTTCATCTGGTGCGCCATTGGTATAGGATACAAACACCTCCTTTGAAGCCGTTTTAAAAAGATCTTCAATAGTCTCCATCGCTATCATATCAGCAGGTTTAAATTGCGGTGAGGACATATATTTTAAAATACTGTAATACAATTGCTTCGCCGCCGGCCTGTCATCGCCGGTTGTTGGCGAAAGATCGGCGCTGCTTACCATAAGGTTTCCCTTGCCTACCTTTGCTTCAAATAATAAGGCCAAACGCCGATTCATGAACCAGGTATCGATGGGCTGAATAACAGGCCTGAATGTTGCCGGAAAATCCTCCAGGTGCATCACCTGCGCGTTCAACAGGATATCCCACCATTCTATTTCGCTGTATGATGATGTTGGGAAATCATTAAATGCAGGATGTTTAGGGTCGCACACAAAACCCAGCGTATGCGGAGGCCTCATTTTAAACCAGGAAGTGTTCCAGAAAACCGGCGTGAACGACTGTATAATTTCCTTGCCCTTGATTATCTTGCCCGAGGCATTCAGAAATACTTTGCCACCATTATTGAGTACTTCTTTCGCCTTATCATCCAGCACTGTGGTATAGTACACGTCGGTTTTTACCGCAGGCAAGGTAGCCGGGTATACCCAAAAATCCCAGTCGTTTACGTATTGGGTATTGGGCACAGCAATTTCCAGGTTTAGTTTTTCGGGTGATTTTATTTTTGACAGCGGCACACTGATGGCACCTGCCTGCTGGCAATTCCCCATTACATAGTTTTTTTTATCCAAAACTCCCTGACTGATCACCTGATGCTGTGCATCAGTTAATTTCCAACTCAGCGCTGCGGTTATTGGTTTGCTATAGTTAAAAAGCTCAACCTGCGCTTTCAGCGTTTCATTGTTTTGATATACAAACTTTTCAGTACGAATAAGCGGCACAGTGGCATTGCAAAACCGGGCAAACTGTTTTGCTGTAATATAGCCCTTGCTATCCCAAAAGGCATTCAGTACCCCAACCAGGGCCGTCCCCTGCCCCGGATAGTCGTTTAGCGAAAGCAACTGAAATCCCGAATATCCGGGCGTACGCATGGCTTTTTCAATTTCATGTTTATAGCATAAAGCCTGTAATTTCCCGGAAGCCATCAGGAATTTTTCGGCTTCATCGGCCATGCCGTGGTCTTTAAGGTCTTCCTGAAAAAGTTCAAAATTTTTGGCTTTATAGATCCCAGTATACTTTTTAATTTCCTTAAAATCGGGAAAGGCGCAATACTGTCCCATTTCGTGTGCTACAAAGGGTACAGTAAACTGTGCTATCTGTTTGCTGTAATCCGAATAACTCTCGGGGCGCTGATTCCAGGCCAGGCCTCTTGCCCCTGCACGGGCCATATATTCGTTATTGGGGATCACCGGCCAGCTGCCGCCTACTGCCGCTCCTGTATACAACCTGCGGGGGTCTTTGGCTTTCCAATAGTCAACAAATTTGGTGAGGTATTCAACTTGTTTGCCGCTGGGCTCATTGCCATAGGCCATCATGCAAAATGAAGGATGATTGCCATACCACTTAACCATGCGGTTGGTTTCGTCATAAATATACTGATCAATTGGTCGGCCCAAACCTAAACCGCTGCCGTGATTTGCCCATGAAGGCCCTTCTACATGCAAGTAGAAGCCCGCTTTATCAGCTGCGTCGAAAGCAGCCTCGGGCGGGCACCAGGAGTGAAACCGCATATGGTTAAGCCCATGTTCCCTGCAAATCTTGAAGATCCTGTCCCATTCGGCTTCGGTAGTGGGCGGGTAGCCTGCAAGCGGGAACTCACAGTTGTTCACCGTACCACGCAGAAAAACAGGTTTGCCATTTATGGTAAATGTCTTTCCATCAGCCTTAAACTCATGCATGCCGAAGCTCAGTTTCCTGGTATCTGTCGATCCACCAGCGGTGCGCAAAGTAGCAGTAAGCTGATATAAAACCGGGGTAAACTCATCCCAGGTTTGCATTTTAGCCCCCATCGGCAAATCGATGCTGAACTCCGCCACTGTATCTTTGATATTAACGGGTTTGCTCACGACTGGTATAAGCTGCGAAACCAGGGTATTAAATGCTTTGGCCGAAAGCGTGATAGTGCCGGCAACTGATGTCCGTTCTGTTTTTACCCGTATTTTGATATGGGCTGTTTTTTGTTTCAGATCGGGGTAAACCTGGATCTCATCCAGCCAGGTTTGGTCTCCGGCTCTCAGCTCCATTTTGCCGATCACCCCATTCCAGTTTCCCTGCGTATGATCGGTAATACTATGAGAATCGGGCCCCACATTGATGGTCTTAACGCGGTTATCAATACAAAGTGTGATTTGATGTTTTCCGGGTGATAGTTTGTTTCCCAGGTCAAACTGATGCGGGGCCACCAGGCTGTTTTGCATCCCAATTTCGGTATCATCAACCCATAACCGGGTTTCGGTATGGGGCCGTTCAAGGAAAAGCACAAGGTGTTTATTTTTCCAATCCGCAGGAATAGTTACTTCTTTTTTATACCATGCCGCTCCTGTATAATGTTTTGGCGGTGTAAGCCAGAAAGGTATTTTGAGGTTGCCGGACACCCGGTACTTTGCCAAACGCGGGTTAAAAAACCACGAGCTATCGTAAATACTGCCCGTCCATTTTGTTTTAAGGGTTATATCATCCCCCTTTAAGTTTTGGGTCATAGAGCCCGGCAAATGAATAGTATCTGTCAGCGACCTTAAGAACCACTTTTCTGTTATCCCCTTATCAGCAGGATCCATCTGAAACTGCCATTGACCTGCCAGTGAAATAACATTGCTGCTCTTTTGCGCAGGAGGAACTGACCAGGCACAAAAAAGCATTCCTAAACCTGCAATTATCCAAAGCAGGAGCCTTTTTAAAGTCTTGTATTTGTTATTGACCAGCACTGGCGTCAGTTAAATTAAGTTTAGTATTATCCTGGGTAACTATCTGTGAGTTTTTCCACTCCCATGCCTGTGCAAACTGCACATCGCCCGCAGTGCCCGACTCAATATTAACCCCATCAAAATGGAAATTTTGCATGGTTGATTCTTTAAGCCCTATGGCATTAATGGCTTTTTTTGCACCCGTTACTTTAATGTTTGAAATGTAAACATCCTTAAAATGCGGGATCCCATTTTCGGCAGGCTCCACTTTATGCAGGATCTTTTTCCAATGCTCGGGCAGCGTAGCCTCATTATACCCGTCGGGTAACTTGGAATAGCTGTAGGTTGGGTTCCAGTTCATGGTGATTTGAAAAGCAGTCCCCACGCCATTCATGGTTATATTGGTAAAGTGGATATCCTCTACCGTGCCGCCCCGCGTTATGGCCGATTTAATATTTAACCCATTACTGGTTCCGTTACCTATGAGGTCGGTAGCAAGCACGTGTCTGATCCCTCCCGATGTTTCACTGCCACAGGTAAGTAATCCCGCCCCCGCCCTTGAAATACATTTGCGGATCACTACATACTCGGTTGGCCTGTTTACCCTCAACCCATCCCAATCCCTACCAGCTTTAAGGCAAAAATCATCGTCATTGCAATCAATATCACAGTTTTGCACCAGGATCCAGCTGGACGAATCTATATCTATACCATCTGTCGAGGGTCCATGGCCGTCAACGTTGTTGCGGATGGTAATACCATCAACAGTAACATAACCGGAGTAAAGCAGCTGCACCGTCCAAAACCCGGCCTGCTGCAGCGTAATATTTTTGATGGTAACATCCTGGGAGTTGGAAATCAGCAGTGTACGGGGACGTTTGGCATCATAATCAACTATCCAGCGTAAACCCTTGGGATCATATTCGGATCGCATTTTGCGGTAAATATCCCAAAATGGTTTACCCTGCGCATTTACCAATCCTTTTCCGGTAATTGCCACGTTGGTTTGCCCGGCTATGTTGATCAACGCGGCAGGCCATTTCATTTCAATACCGGCCACACGGGTGTCAATTTCGGGGTAATCTTTTAGATCCTGGCTGCCCAAAAGCTCCACACCCTGATCAATATTCAGGCAAACATTTTTCTTCAAAAAAATAGAGCCTGTTAAATATTTGCCGGGTTTAAATGTAACTATACCACCACCTTTTGCCGAGCATTGATCGATAGTTTTTTGTATGGCAATTGTATTTATGGTGTTGCCATCATTAGCAGCACCATTATCATTCACATACCACACCGTTGTTTTTTGAGGAGATTGCCTGGCCCCAACCTTTTTGGCCCAATCCAGGTTAGTTTGCCCGTTTACAGCGTTTGCGGTAATAGCTATCAGGAAAACAGAATAACGTAATAATTTCATAGGTGGCGTTAAGTTAATAGTACTAAGTCTTAAGTAAAAAGTTAAGTTCATACTTTTCCGACTTGGAACTTAAGGCTTTCGACTAATGACTAACATAACAGTGTTTTATTCTTTAAAAGGCCTACCCCTCCCGAAGTATAGAGGGGCAAGCCTTTTTTATGATGACCTGGATAATTCTTTCATCATTCCCACGGGATCAATACCCCGGGTTTTGTGTATATAACCCTGGTGCAGCATCAAGTTGTGTTTGCGGTACAGGGTAAATAACGTAATTAGCTATAACAGGTTTGATGGCTTTTTGAGCATCTTCCTTGGCAATCCAGCTATTCATAATGGTTAGCAGGTTACCGCTCCTTTGCAGGTCGAACCAGCGTGAGCCCTCATCGGCAAATTCCCTGCGGCGCTCATCAAACAACTGGGCAAGCGTTACGCCTGTTACTGACGGCAAACCGGCCCTTGTACGTACCTGGTTAACAATAGCATCAACATCAGCCTGTGAACCTCCTGTTGCGCCGTTCAAGATACACTCGGCTTTAAGCATTAAAACATCGGTATACCTGATGGCAATAAAGTTAATTCCCCAATCAAAACGGCTGGCAGTCGGGATTTTGGTTATATCAAGCCATTTTTTAAAGAACGGACGAATTTCTGTACTGCCCGCGTTGGTGTAACCTGCGGTATTTATGCTGAAAGCCTTCCGTACGTCGGCAGCATCATAACTGTTTGCCAGATCGTTCGATACCGGGATAATTTCCAGGCTTCCGTTTGATTTGGTATCCTTAATAGATAAAAAGTAGGTATTTGGTGCAAGCGCCCACGGAAACGATGCTCCGTAAAGGTCGCTTGAGCCGCTGATGCCGCTTGTATACATTACATCAAAAACAGCCTCTTTGTTAACAGCAGGACTTTGGTTGGTATATGAAAAAATGTTGCTATAGGTGGGTTCAAAAGCAAACTTGCCGCTGCTGATAATATCCTGTAGCAATGGCAAAGCCAAATTCCATTCGTTTGATCCTGTTCCAGGCCCTTCTATACCATAATTCGGTGCCGATTTAGCCATATAAACCTGTGCCAGCAAAGCTTCTGCTGCGTATTTGGTAGCACGGCCTACATCTACCCCGGTATAGCTTACAGGCAAATCAGTTATCGCCGATTGCAGATCGGCTATGATCAGTTTGTACACATCTGCTACAGAACTACGGCCTATTGCATTGGCCTCGGGGGCAGTAACGGGGTGATCAATAACAGGAAGCTTACCATAATACCTCACCAGGTCGAAATAATAAAATGCCCGCAGAAATTTGGCTTCGGCCTGCAACCTCGTGGCTAATGATGCAGAGCCTATATAACTGCCATTTTTAGCAACTTGGTCAAGCAGGGTATTAGCCCTGAAAATACCGTTAAAATCGGTTCCCCAGGCTTCGGTAACATACGCGTTTGCTGCTAACGATGGCGAGAAATCATTCACCGGGTCCCAGTCACGCACGGTAACCGAAACGCCATAAATATTATCCGAACGGATCTCGGACATATTGGCCAATCGTACCGGGTAATTGTGCAGATCGGCATAAATAGCGTTTGTAGCCTGCAAAAAATCACTCGGCGACCTGTAAAAAGTTGCTGTTGTTGAGCTGGATATAGGCACCTGGTTTAAATCCTTATTACAGGAGGCCATTAAAAACACAGCTGATATGGTTGATAGAAAAAATATCTTTTTCATTTTGATAATGTTGAAATAATTAAAAAGTAACATTTAGCCCGAAAATCAATGATTTAGCTAATGGCAAGCCTCCGTAATCACCTGCTTCGGGGTAGTTACTGTCTGAGCTGATGGCTGTATTTTGCGCCTCGGGATTGAAACCTCCATAATATTTATCATGCCCAAAGAAGTTTTCGGCGGTAACATACAGGCGCGCTGCTCCTAAAACTTTGGTTTTAAATATATTTTTAAGATCGTACCCTAACGTAATATTCCTAACCCTCACATAATCTGAAGAATACAACCAGTCGGTATTGGCTACGAAACCAAATGTAGAGTAGGCTTTACTAACCCGGCCTGCCCCCTGGTTTTCAGGTGATCTCCAGCGGTTATCATAAAATGCAGGAGCGTTATCAGTAAAGCCCTGACCTGTACGGGTGATAGCCCTGCCCAGTAGCGAATAAATTGAGCCACCGTTTTGACCCTGAACCAAAACAGTAAGGTCAAAACCTTTCCAGCGTACGGTATTGGTGATACCCCAGGTATAAGTAGGGTTTGGATGACCAACAATCTGTTTATCGGCTTCGGTTATTACACCATCACCATTCAGGTCCTGGTATTTTGGGTCACCAACGGTTTCGCCTGTACCATAGGTTGCCACATGGTTATCAAGATCTGCCTGGGTAAGGAAACCTATTTGTTTTACAACATAAATACTGTTTATTGGTTGCCCTACACGCAAAATTGCATCAGAAACATCAAATGAATTTGGGATTATAATTTGTTGCTGGTTACCATAAAGGCTTACGATTTTGTTTTTATAATGGCTGATATTAATTGATGTGCTCCATTGGACCTTGCCTACTAAATTACGGCTGGTTAACTCCAGCTCCTGACCAATGTTACGCACCGAACCGGCGTTGCGCAGCTGGCTGCTAAAACCAGTGGATTGCAGGATGGGTACATTCAGCAATAAGTCGGTATTTAATTTATTATAGTAATCAAATGAACCTGTTAAACGGTTGCTGAAAAATCCGAAGTCGAGCCCTACATCATAGGTTTGCGATTTTTCCCATTTGATATCAGGGTTTGGTAAGTTGCTTGGAGCCTGACCAATAGCTAATGCCTGTGGCGAGCCTAAAACATATCCGTATGAACCTATTTGTGAAATACTTCCGTAGTCGGCAATGCTATTGTTACCGTTTACACCATAGCTAAAGCGCAGTTTCAAATCGCTCATTACAGGCAGCCTTTTCATGAAATCTTCCTGGATGATGCGCCAGCCTACCGATGCTGAAGGGAAAACACCATATTTGGTATTGCCGCCAAATCTTGACGATCCGTCTTCACGCAAGCTTGCAGACAAAAGGTACTTGTTTTTATAGGCATATTGTGCACGGCTAAAGTATGATACCAAAACACTTTTGGTTCCGGTTGTGTTGCCGGTTACATTGGCAGCAGCATTTAAGGTTTGGATAACACTGCTGGTATAACCGCCAACAGATGATAGCGTGGATTGGTCTAAACGATCAGTGTTGTAAGACTGACCTAATAATATACTCAGGCTATGGTTTGCGTGAATGGTGGTATTATAGGTAAGCGTATTTTCATTAACAAATGTTTGTCTTTTAAAAGTACTGTACGAACCCGAAGTGTTAGCGGTTAGGTTGGCATTGGTAGCCGCATTAAACGTTCTGGATGCCAAAGTACCTGCAATAGTGTACGGGGTGTAACTGTTAGATGCGTTATCAACATTATCAAGGTTTAGTGAGCTCCTTAATGTTAAGCCTTTTATAATTTCGTATTCGGCAAATATGCTGCCCAGTGTGCGGTATTTTTTGGTTTGCCCTACTTTGTTCTCCAATTTGGCTATAGGGCTGTTTGCCGAGTTGCCCCAGGTATATTGCCCGTTTTTAAACGCATTTGGATATAAACCTACCGTATCTTCCTGTATTGGGCTATAGCTTATGGCCTGGTGAAAAATATTATCTTTTCCCTCAACACCCGGATCCTGCGAAATGGAGTAGGTAGGCGCAATGTTTAAACCTAATTTTAAATTTTTAGCAGCATGCACTTCCACATTAGCCCTTGCCGAATATGCTTTATAACCCAGGCCTTTCACAAAACCATCCTGATTGGCGTAGTTTCCTGAAATAAAATAATTTACAAATTCATTGCCACCGCTTGCACTCAGCGCCTGGTTTTGCATAGCTCCTTTTTGCTCAATCGCTTTCTCCCAATCTATATATTGTAAACCCGGATGTCCTGGCATAGCCCATCTGGGATCAAGCATATAGGCCGAGCTAAAAGCACCGCCATTAAGTGCCTGGCGTGTTGCATTATCATCACTTGCAGTTGCCCCCTGCGCTCCAAATTTGAGCACATAAGCGGCGTTGATCATTTCTGTAGCCCTGTCAATCCATTGATCGCCGTTGAGCATTGGCAAATACTTGGCTGCCGCGTTGTAACCGTAATAAGCACTGTAACTAATTTTAGCCTTGCCCGATTTTCCTTTTTTAGTGGTGATCAAAACAACGCCGTTTGACGCCCGCGAACCGTAAATTGCCGCTGCCGCCGCATCCTTTAAAACCTGGATATCTTCGATATCGTTTGGATTGATATTATCGAGCGGGTTCCCTGATCCAAAGCTGCCACCACTGCCTATAGCTGATACAGACAAAGGAAAGCCATCTATTACGTAAAGTGGTTCATTACCGGCACTTATAGAGCCGCTGCCGCGTACGTTAACACTAAATGCTTTACCCGGTACACCTGTTGTTTGTTTAACGGTTACACCTGCCATTTGGCCTACAAGTGCCTGGTCAACACGTGTTATAGCCCGCTCGTTTAAGTTATCTGCCTTAAATGTGGCCTGCGAGCCGGTAACATTGGCCCGCTTTTGAGCGCCGTAGCCAATAACTACTACTTCGTTTAATTGTGATTCGGCTTCGGTTAAGGTAACGTTGATGGTGCTGCTTGTGCCTACGGTAACTTCTTTGGCATCAAAACCCATCGATTTAAATATCAGCACCTGCCCTGCAGCAGCCTTGATATTATATTTTCCGTCAAGGTCGGAAGTGGTACCCGATTTTGTGCCTTTTATTTGCACAGAAGCAGCCGAAACCGGTTGATGCTTGCTATCTGTAATGGTACCCGTAATGCTAAGCTGTTGTGCAAAAACACTGTCTGCCCCTGCCATATTAAAGAGCAGTAATAGCAATAGCATTTTACAAGAATGAATAAAAATTCTTTTCATAAAATCAAATTAAGGGGTTTACTGTTTGGTACAGTTTGGGTTATAATTGTATATACGAACTTATAAGTTAATTTCAACAACACCATCCTGTAGCATCCTGCTCCAATACCTTAAAAACACAAAAAAAGGTGGCCAACATGACCACCTTTCTGAAATAAAACCCCTAAATAATTACTTAACAAACAACGGCTTAACCGGCTCAAGTGTTACCGGACCAATCAGGCCGGAAGGCTTCGGATCCCAGTTTATAGCGGTAAAAAGCCCATCAGGCCCTTTAGAACCGGGACTATGTGATTGAAAATTGGTATTATAGAAGATCCGGTAAGGGATATGCTTCTTATCCATATCAATGATCCTGTTAGACATGAGGTTAGCTACCTTGATCTGTAGTTGATTAACTGTCCTTAACTGTTCTGAAGGTATGGTAACTACATACTCCGGCCCGATCAATGTAGCCAGCTTTTTACCATTGAGATAAACCTCTG
>Ga0163162_10001220_pt1 | contig 24025 bp, 22 predicted proteins | sample S55metaG_FD_115310 | JGI IMG/M metagenome (GOLD analysis project Ga0163162, IMG submission 115310) | Switchgrass rhizosphere microbial communities from Kellogg Biological Station, Michigan, USA - S5-5 metaG | ecosystem: Host-associated > Plants > Roots > Rhizosphere > Soil | place: USA... | reverse complement strand
GCCAGTTAATCAATCAAGGCTTGAAATTACACATTTTGGATTATTTAAAAATTTTCACGCAAAGGCGCAAAGTAAATCAAGGCGCAAAGAGTCTCTACGATTTATTTGAATTTTATGTCTTGGTATCTTTGTGCCTTTGTGTGAAAACAAAACTTAGAATTTAGAGAATTCGTTTATTTTCTTGGATTTTGTTTCACACAAAGGCACAAAGAAATTAAGGCATAAAATTCGAATAAATCGTAGAGACTCTTTGCGCCTTGATTTCCTTTGCGCCTTTGCGTGAAAAAGAAAAACCCGCCGAAGAATTTCATGCGGGTTCTACTACTAAAACCAATATACTTAAAACTCAAACCATTTTTCAAATATGCCCGTCTGATAGATCTTGACCAGGTGTTGCCCGAATCCTTCGGGATCCACACCTATCAACACAAGGTTCCTGCAATCCAGGTAGTGAATAATTCCACCACCGTTTCCATATCCGCTAAATTGAGGAGTGGTGGATTCCGTTGTCATTTGAAGTGCGAGTGAATCGTGATAGTCCTGCAGGTCGGAGGGAAGATTTGCAGGCGTGACTACGTAATGTCCTTCATAAAACGTTTCGCTGAGAAAATTACTTACTCTTCCTTCAAAGGGAAGACAAAAATCACTTGAGTCGGGCAGCGGGTTGGCCCCCCGTTCGACGGTTCTTCTTTCAAATCCTTTATCGTCAAAAAAACTCAGTTGTTCCCCGGCAATCTGGTAGAATGTGTTAAAATGTAAACGCGCATTCGTTGTTCTCGTACCGGGACAGAATCCATAAACCGAAAATCCATTGCAGCAACTGCCGTTTACGAACTGGCCGTCACCACCAAAAATTGTTTCGGGTGTTGCAGTAAATGTTCCTTTCATCATGTAGGACATTACCCAGTCCCAGGTTTCATTTTGGGCCGTGACCAACCCACACGATCCGTTACTTCCATTGGGGTTTACATGATGCGGAGAAATTTTTACAGGCTTCACTGCTTCGTCGATCGGCTGATGGTCCTTGTTATACGGGATGATCCTGATATTAAAACTTGTTGGCGATTTTACATCTGTCGGATCAAAGCCAATAAGAATGATTGATACGGTATCACTGCTATCGACGATGGGGACTTCGGGTACGTCATAATAGTAGGAAGCAAATGATCCATTGACGACGGCTTGCACCTGCAAAAAAATACCGGATACATTTTGCGTCGTATCCATGTGGAGAAACTTGACAGGCATTTTTACCCGGTCTGCGAGAAACAAGGTGTCTTCAAAAGAAATTTTTAACGAGCTGCCCGAAGGACCTTGCGGAGCCGACCCTTGGTGCTTAACCCCGTTGTCGAATTGCAAATGATCCGACAGTGCGTCGGATGATAGTGATGATTGTGGCGGGTTTTGAGGATTGCCTGGATCTGTTTCGTTGCTCACTTTGTGGCACGAAAATAAAACAACAACACAAAACAACCCGAGACGGATAATTCTTGATAAGGAAGGAAAAGGTTTCATGATTGAGATTTTTAGAAAATTGACATTCGTTTACGAGGTCAAAAATCTGAACTCAACCGCGTTTGTTTATTACCCTTTGGGGTAGTCTTTTCGGCAGTCTCTGTAGTGTAAGTTTGGGTTCACACAAAGGCACAAAGAGACAAAGGAAAGAATTCACTTTGCCATCAGTTCCCGCAACCTTGCGATGGCCGATGAATGCGAAGCGGCATCTAATTTTAAGTAAAGACTGTTGATGTGTTTTTTTACGGTGTTGACGGAAATAAATAATTCGTTAGCAATTTGTTTGTTGGAAAATCCGTCATAGATCAATTGAAGCAGTTGGAATTCTCTTTCCGTTATCTGTGCATTCAAATGTTTGTTGATCGTGGTGAGATTTAATTCGGGGAAGTTTCGCTTATTTTTTTGTGCGTAGTTGTACAATGCAATTTCCAGGGAACTATACAAACCCGCTTCCGTAAATGGTTTCACAATGTATCCTGCAGGTTCGGTAATCTTTGAAGTGCTTACGGTTTTTTTGTCGGAATAAGATGTGAGAAATAAAAATGGAATTTTGTATTTGTTAGAAATGGTATTGCCAATCTCAATTCCATCCATTTTGCCATTTAGATTGATATCCAGTAGTGCGACGTCTGGCAGGTTGCTTTCTAATTCTTCCAGTGCATCTTCCTTCGTGTAAACGATTGCAGAAACTGCAAAATCATTTCTTCGCAACGCTTCGGCAATATCTTCGGCAATGAGGGGTTCATCTTCTACAATTAATATATTTCTTTCGCTCATGCAAAGGAGTTTCGGTAATTTTTGATTTCGATATCGACTTTGGTTCCATCTTCAGAATAAATATTCATTTCGCCCTTTAGTTTTTGTAAAAATGCGCGGATCATCTTGTATCCAAATGTGTGTTCATTGTTGAATTCATTGGTTAAGATGCTACCGACACCATTATCATACACTGCGAGTTTGAGTTTATCCGCCTCTTCCTTTATGATGATCTTGATCATGCCGTTTCGTCCATCAGGAAAAGCGTATTTGAGACTGTTTGTGATTAATTCATTTAATATGAGTCCGAGAGGAACAACAACGTCCACGTCCAGGGTCATTGGCTGGAGTTCCTTGAGCAGTTTTATTTTGCCGGTTTGAATATTGTACGAGTGGAAGAGATTATCGCAGAGCTTGGCAATATAATCCCGTATGTCGATGCCCGTTAAATCATTCTCCTGGTATAGGTATTGATGAATGAGCGCCATGGATTGCACGCGGTCGCGACTTTCCTTTACTGCACCCAATGCATGTTCGTCGGTAATATAGTTTGACTGCAGGCTAAGCAAACTTGAAACTACCTGCAAATTATTTTTTACACGGTGGTGAATTTCTCTCAGTAAAACTTCTTTTTCCTGCAATGATTTCTCGATGACTTGTTTCTGCTCCGCAACCTGCTCTTTCTTTTTCTTATTCGAAACAAAAGCTACATAGGCAAGTACAGCCAGTGCAAGTAATAAAATGCTTGCGAGTATAAAATAATTTCTCTCTGTTTTTCTGTGGGACACTTCCGCAGTTGAGAGTGCGTTCTCCGCATTTAATTTCTCGATTTGCTTTTCTTTTTCGTTCGTTTCGTATACTGCTGCCATTTCATTCAGTTGTCTCAGGTTTTGTTCATTGAGCAAATCATGACTCAACGAAGAAGCAGAATCTGCATAGGCGAATGCTAAATCATATTTTCCCAGATTACGGTAGCTCTTAGCAAGCTTGGAATAGAAAACCTGTATCAGTTCTTTTCGCTGATTCATTTTGGCGATATTCAATCCCTGTAAAAAATATTTCTCCGCTGTTGAATAATTTTTGCGGTTAAGGAATATATCGCCAAGCCCCTCGTAAGTTGTTATCAATACACTTTTATCGTTGTGTGCCTTTGCTTTTTGTTCAACATCATATAACAGCGGTTCGGCCTCATCAAATTTGCCCATGCCGATCAATGCTGCGCCCATGTTAACTTCGTTTCCATATGCGTCCTTTTCTGCATTTATTTTTTTTGCGAGCAACATTCCCTTTTTTGCATAGTAGTATGTGCTGTCGAATTTATCAAGGCTATTATAAACGCTGCTAATATTGATGAGCGTGTTAACGATGCCATGCTCATCGTTTAATTCTTCTTTAATGGCCAGCGATTGACGATAATAGTTGATTGCGTTTGCATAGTCTTTTTTGGAACGATAAAGAACACCAATATTATTTAGAGATTTAGCGACAGAGATTTTGTTCCCGGCTTTCTTACGAAGATCCAATGCTGCCAAATGATTGCGCAGGGCGAACTCAAAGTTGCCGCGCACATAATAGGCGTTTCCTTCATCGCTCAATACATTGGATAGTTTTTCGTCATTATTAAGCGATTTGAAAAGATCGCCAGCGCGGTTGAAATAATACAGGGAGGAATCAAGATTGCCAATGTAGTCGTAGCAAAGTCCTAGGGTCTGCAATGCCCTTGCCGTAAAATATTTGTTTTTAATTTTTTCCGCAATTGACAACGCATCATAGGCAAATTTAGATGCAGTGTCAGGATGATCTTCCAGGTAAATATTACCGAGTTGGAGGTTTGTATTGATGAGCGAGGTATCCGCCTGCTGAGTTTTTAGTATCAAGTGGAGCGAATCGATTTTAGCTTGTTGGGAGAAAACATCACCAGCAACAATGATGCAGACAGTGAGTAGAAGCACTGATATAAATGCCGGTGCCTTCATTATATTAAGGTAATTATTTTATCAAACATCGATGGAGCAAAGATTGGAAGAGAATTTAAATAGAACATTACCCTTAGGGGTAGGTTGGTGCGAACATCTCTTTGCTTGGGGATAGCAGTTCGGCGTCCCGGATTCATATAGCGGGCGTCATTTCGAACGGAGTCCGCCCGAGGCGGACGAAGTGAGAAATCTCGTATGGACGGTACATTGACAGCGACTCAATAGTTTTGCAGTTGCAGCCGCTGAAGCTTCGGTTAGATTTCTCACTACATTGCTTCGCTGCGCTCAGCAACTTCGTTCGAAATGATTAAGCTACGGCAATTCTGCAGACGGAATGAAGCGTTGTGATTAATTCGACTTAGGAATAGATAATAAACACAGTTCGCGAGATATACAGTGGAAATGATAAGAGCGAAGCAGAGAGAGCGGAGGTTGAAAGTGCCAATCTTCGCTCTCTTCACTTGCTCTTGCCTCAAACGGGCCTTCTTCTAAAAATAAGAGTAATAATAAATAGCACAATAAAAATAAAGAACAACACTTTTGCGATAGCGGCTGCGCTCGCTGCAATTCCGAAAAATCCAAAAATGCCCGCTATAATCGCGATGACTAGGAAAATAACTGACCAGCGTAACATAGATTAAAGTTTTAAGTTTAGATAATTTTAAAATAGAGTTTGCAACTTCTATACCACGGGGTCAGTTATCTTGTTTTGCTGATTGAATCAAAGCGCTGAGATAATTAATCCACCGGATTAAGCGCCTGAATTGATTTTCGCAGTAGGGAATAATTTCAACACTACTGCCCGTATGCGAGTCTCCGCTACGCGGTTACTACTTATGAATAAACGGGATAACATCTCGACGTATGGTGGCAACAATTTTGAAATAGTGGCTTATGACCGCACAACAATCGCTGTGAAGCAAAGCCGATTCCGCCCGAATCTTTCTCCTAACAGTCGCATTTATGAAGAAGTTGCAAACGTTTCAGCTCGCAAAATTCGTACAGAATTGCAGGTACGACATGCTGGATGCAAGAATTGTTGATCAGCTTAAAAGGCATTTACTGGATACGGTTGCATCAATAATTTTTTCCATCGACCAGCCCACTGTTCAAAAGCTCTTTCAACAAATTCAATATATCGGCGAGAATGGCAAATGCAATGTGCCAGTAGCCGGAAATACCGCCATCGATCGGGCCACCCAATTATTTACTGTCCTTATCCGGTATCCCGATTTTATGGATAATTTTCTCGGTAAGGAGGCCACTTGTCATCCGTCGGATAACATCGGCGCTTTATTAGCGGCTGCAGATGCAGAAGATGCCAGTGGTGAGGATTTTTTATTGGCGATGGCCTTAGCATACGAGATCGAATGCAGGCTTGTTGAAGAGATACCGGTTATGATCAGGGGGTTTGATCATACGATTTTGTTGGCGTACTCCGTGACCGCTGCACTTTCTAAAATGTTCTCCTTGGACGAAAATCAATTGGCTCATGCATTGTCCATTGCAGGTAATTCTTTTAATCCGTTGGTAGCCTCGCGAGCATCCTATACGTACGAATGGAAAGGTTTTGCCTCTTCGATGGTTGCAATGGGCTGCACCAACTCGACGCTCCTTGCAAAACATGGTATCACGGGTCCGATCAATATCTTCGAAGGACCAAAAGGATTCAAAGAAGTCTTCAATATGGAGTTGAAATATGATTGGACGAAGGAAGATTTCAGTCTCATTCGTCAATGTATACTAAAGAGATATAACAGTGAAGTGCATACGCAATCAACCCTGGAAGCCGCATGGGAGCTTAAACAGAAGCACAACTTCAGTCCTGATGAAATCGAAAATGTCGATGTCACCACGTTTTTGACAGCTTATCATATTGTCGGTGGCGGGTCCTATGGGGACAGGAGCGAAGTTTTTTCGAAGGAGCAGGCTGATCACAGTTTACCTTACGTGATCGCCGCATTGTTGATTGACGGTGACGTTTATCCGAATCAGTTTAAACCGGAACGTATTCAACAAACAGATGTGCAGCAATTATTAAAGAAGGTAAAAGTTCACACTTCATCGCCGCTTCATAAGCCGCTGGCTTTAGCTGCGATCACTGATCCTTATACGCAGGCTTATCCCAAAAAGCTTTTTTCAAAAGTGGAGATTACCATGAAAAATAAACAGAAGATTAAGTTGGAAAAAGAAGACTATCACGGATTTTACACCAGGCCATTTGATTGGAACGACGTGATATTAAAGTTCAGACGATTGACGTCGAATATTCCGGTAACGGAACAGGATAAGATCATTGAAATCGTTATGAAAATCGAGAAAAAAAATATGCGTGAATTGATATCTTCGTTGGTTGATCTCCGCCCGGCCAAAGCCGCCTCAAATAAATCGGGTAGGGTGAAAGAAGTGTAGAACAAAAACCTCTGATGAAAAAATGGTAACGGGGGAATTAATTGCTCGTGTTGTCTGCTCACTGGCTTTCTCATCAGGCTGGCATCACTTTGGATTTGCAATCTGCAATGAAACAAAATTCCTCCAGCAAATTCGAACAGATATCCCGATACCTGATCTCGCGCCATGAAACCATCGCGGTCGCTGAAAGTGTAACTGCAGGAAATATCCAGGCGATGTTATCAGCGTTGCCGAATGCTGCCTCGTTTTTTCAGGGAGGAATTACTACGTACAACCTTGGTCAGAAATGTAAGCATCTGCAAATCGATCCTATCTATGGAGATTCGTGTAATTGCGTGTCGGAAAAAATAGCTGTACAAATGGCGACGAATGTGGCCGCCTTATTCAATAGTCAATGGGGTATTGCTGTTGTCGGTTATGCTTCACCTGTCCCGGAATTAAAGATCAGGAAATTGTTTGCCTTCTACGCTTTGGTATACCAGTTAAAACCAATTGAAGTCGCACGGCTCCCGTGCAATTTGTCCGGAACTATCAAGGTACAACAGTTGTACGCAAAAAAAATAATGGAAAGACTGCTTGCGGTGACGAATGGCCACGACACCGAATAAGTTTTTTATTCGGCGCAATCTTTCGAATGGTAGTCACCGTTATATGGTTATTATGGCTGACCTTTTCCTCCCGACGAACCATATATTTGTCCCGTTGCAAAACTTCCATCGTCTGCCGCAAGCTGAACATAAATAGATGCAAGTTCAGCCGGTTGACCCGGTCGTCCAAACACCGTATCACTCCCAAATTTTTGTAATTTCTCTTGTGTAGCACCGCCGCTTACTTGTAATGCGGTCCAAATCGGACCCGGGGCAACACCATTCACCCGAATGCCCTTCGGACCAAGTTGCTTAGCAAGTGATTTAACAAAATTCATGGTCGCGGCTTTTGTTTGCGCGTAGTCATACAGGTCTGGCGAAGGATCGTACGCTTGTTCCGACGTCGTTCCAATGATTACAGATCCCGGTTGCATGTGTGGAAGCGCTGCTTTGATGATCCAGAACGGAGCATAGATATTTGTTTTCATCGTTGCATCAAATTCTTCCGTCGTGATATCCAGGATGGATGGTTTCGTTTGTTGCCTGCCTGCGTTGCTAACTAAAATATCCAATCCCCCAAGGCCGGTTACGGCGTCTTCGACTAGTTTTTTACAAAATGCCTCGTCACGAATATCTCCAGGGATAGGGACTGCTTTTCTTCCGGCTGCTTTGATAATTTCAACAACTTCTTTTGCATCCGGTTCTTCATCTGGTAAATAATTAATGGCAACATCTGCACCTTCACGTGCGTACGCTATTGCGGCGGCACGACCCATTCCCGAATCACCACCTGTGATTAACGCTTTCCTGCCATTTAATCTTCCTGTTCCTTTATAAGATTTTTCTCCGTGGTCCGGAACCGGATCCATTTTTCCGGCGAGCCCGGGCCAAGGCTGCGATTGAGACTTAAACGGCGGTTTCGGATATTTCATTTTTGGATCGGTGATAACCGGACCCTCGTCTGATTTATTTTGTTTCACTCCTGCAAAGGTTGGAACGGCAGTAAATGCAATAACTCCTGCGCCAAGACCTTTAATGACATCACGTCTCGCAAATTTATTTTCCATGTCCATAGTTGTAATTTTTAGCATCTAAGATGGTAAAAGAAAAATATTTTCCTCTTCGTATTCTCCCCGCAAAAATTAAAAAATTATACCACCTGGAACTACGAAGCAATGAGCATGCATATTCATCGCGATCGTTTATTGCGACAATATTCTTCAGCCCTGTGTAGCAGCAACACCCCAAATGGTCACAATTATCGCATTGCACGCCACATTTCATTTGACCAGCATTGCCGGTCAGCTATTCTCAAAACAAGCAGGGGCACAGTTTTTTAACTGATAATATAGAATGGATTTCCAGCAAGCGGTTCGACGAGCCCGGTAGAAATAAAAATTCGTCGTTTAATTTCCAAAAAAGATGGACGCAATTGAGCAATTTGATATTGAATTAGAAGTCGGAGTAAGAATAAGAATAGCTCTTCGTTGTAACCAAACTCCGGATGAGTTGTTATATCTCGGTACCGGTTATTTATTAATTAATAGCGAAGGCAGAAAGCCAGATTTTGAGACGCCTGCGTTTTCTTTTAGGTTTTCGAGAGGATTGGAAAAGCGCAGCAATCACGCCTTATTAAAAATTTTCTTCATCCTGAAACAACTTTCACAAGCCTCGCAGCAAGTAAGCGACCTGATTTTTGCAATCATACTTGATCATGAGAACTCGACAATGCCCGGTAACAGTCTTCAGTTCAGGCAGGAGAATAATTGAGATCATTTCGATGGTTTTTTAATTCATTTCGCCTTGATGATACTGATTTCCCCAGTTCTTTCGAGAATCATTTCCTGTACCTTTTGCCAATCGGCTTCATTTAAAGTTAATCGCAAACTTTCCTCGAGGTCTTTTTTGCTAATATTTGCCAGTCTCATATTTTTTTTATTCTCATTTCCATCTTTATAGAGAATTAATCTTTCTCCTTTGATCAAATGGCCGATCAAATCGGAGTAATAACTGAGCTTTCCCAATAACCAATGAATCACAACAAACACGAGACACGCCACGCAGGTGGCGATAAATGGAGATGCACCCACCACGGCGCGACTCAACACCGAACCCAAAAGAATTATAATGACGTTATCAAACGCAGATTTCTTTCCGAACGTTCTAACGCCGGCTATTCTTAAGAAAATCAGCGTAAGAAAAAAAATCACAAAGGCCCTGCAGCTCATTTGAAGAATGCTGAGGTTTGAACCATGGCCGAAAAGAGTATCAGTCCAATTCATAAAAAATTGTTTAAACAATTGTATCAAAAAACTCACCGGATTTGATAATGGAATTTCACGCAAAGGCGCAAAGAAAGGAAAGGCGCAAAGAGTCGCTGATAGATTTTAAACCCCTTTTTCATATTGGAGAGTCTTTGCGCCTTTCCTTTCTTTGCGCCTTTGCGTGAAACCCACGTTGCGCCTGGATTTAAAAAATAAACCGGAATCGTTCAAGAATCGTTCGATTATTCCACAACTTTTGTAACTTAGTCTACCTCCAAAAACCGGAGTGTCTTACATCGGTCCACTCGTGGCGGCAGCTCGTGCTCTGCTGTCGTTTACCCATTGAATTTTTATATCGATTTGAAAACGGATTTACCGGGCGACAGGCCGGTAGATAAAAATGAAATTAGTATGAAAACTCATACCGAAACCCATTCGCCGAGTGATTTAATGATTGAATCGAGCATTGATACGATGATTGCAATAGGCACTGATGAATTAGTCATCTCGTGGAATAGTTCAGCAACGATTTTGTTTGATCGTATCCAGGACGAAGTACTGGGTAAGTCTTTGTTTTATGTATTGCCTTCTTTGAAAAACGATTCAAGCTTGCGTACGGCCATTCATTGGGCGATGGAAGGCAAAAAAAGTTATCTTCCGTCCTCTGATGATTTTCCGCATCGAAAACATGTAGAAATACATGTAATTCCCCTTTGCAAGCACCGCGTTATCGAAGGTGTCATGTTGCTCATTCATGATGTATCGCATCGCATCGCAAATGAACGCGAACTGCAAAGGGTGAATGAAGAACTGCAAAATAGAGTGAGACAATTGCACATAATGAGTTCCGAATTTGCACAGTTGACACATGTCGCCAGTCACAACATCCGTGGACCCATTCGCGAAATTTACACACTGGTTGAGCAACTGTTACGATCAGAAGCGCGCGTTATGAGCGGCAGTGGGAGAGCGTCATTCCGCCGGATGCAGTCTTCTCTTAACCGGATGAACATCCTGCTCGATGACATCATCACTTTAAGCCAAATCAACATTGCCGAACGGCCGGATAGCTTCATAAACATCTCCGAATTAGTTAATGAAATCCGGATCCAGTTCGAAAAAAAATTAGAGGAAAGTAAAACCGTACTAACCACAGGTGAATTGAATGATATCATCGCACATCGAAACCAAATATTACTTCTCTTACAGCAAATATTTTTGAATGTGATTAAATTTACTGCTCCTGATCCACCTCGCATCAACGTTCAAAGTAGCAAAACGCTGTATTCAAAAACTAACGACGACAAGCACACGCAGGAGTATTTTTTGCTCTCTGTCACACATAACAGTTCTGTATTTGACGAAGTTGATTCCGGCAAAAAGCTGGACGTTTCAAATGGCACAGATATGCGGAACTATACCGGTCCTGCCATTGCGATGATTATCGCCGCGAGAATCATGGAAGCACATTCTGGTTTTTTGGTAATGGAGAAATCTTCACAAAAGGAAAATAAAATTGACTTTTTCTTTCCGGCGAATAATCATGAGTGACACAAGATCTAGCTGTCTTTATTTTTTTCAAAATCGAGCGGATAACGTGGCTGTTCGTTTAAGCGCCGCAACAGTTCATTCACTTCTTTTTTCAATTCTATCATTCGCGATTCGCGGCTGACCATGGCCTTATTGAATCGCGTCAATTCATCCATATTCTCCTTTAGTAATACTTCGGTTTGTTTGCTCGCAGTAATGTCGACAAATGTGATCACCACGCCATTGATCCTGTCCTCCGCTGTTCGATATGGAACCATACGCATGAGGAAAATTTTATTTTCTGTTGTGCAAACTTCACGCTCTAATGTGATTAATTTGTCAAGAACCGTTTCTGCATTTGGCAACAAATCAGCATAATCAAGTTTGTTGGTAATATCACTGAGCGGTCTTCCGAAATCCGCAGGAATTAGGTTGAATATGTTTTGCGCAGATGGTGTGAACAACGCAATACGAAAACTCCGGTCAAGAAATATAGTTCCAATTTCAGTTGAATTGATCAGGTTTTGCAGGTTATTGCTCGTAAGCGTTGTTTCTTCAATTTTTATTTTCAGTTCCTGGTTCACCGTTCTCAATTCTTCATTGATCGATTGCAATTCTTCCTTACTCGTTTCAAGTTCTTCAGCTGCCGAACGAAGTTCTTCATTCATCGCCTGCAATTCTTCATTCGATGCCTTCAATTCCTCCTGCTGAAATTCATGTTGCTCATTTGATGAACGCAGCTGTGCTTTTAATCGCATCAAATCTTCTTCGAGGTGCCTGGTCACGGGTTCGTCGGATGTGATCAGAATTTCTTTACCATGATCGTTATTTGCTGATGGCTCGAATACGACGAGGATAAATCCGCGAGCAGTATCGCCGGTACGTAATACCGGGCGGACGTGGATATTTACTGTCTCCGATTGATTATCGATTTTCACTTTTAATCCCCTGGATTCTACAGCATTTTGCAGTTGTGCTGCCTGGTATAATGCTGAACGAACTTCGAGACGAAGTTCCGGTCGAATCAGTTTCAAAAGATTCTGAGAAACTTCACCGCCGGAGATCTGCAGATAGCGTCCCGCACGTTCCGACAGATGTACAATATCATATTCTTCATTCACCACCAGTGATGGCGGCGCGTATTGCTCAAGAAGTTGCTGGTGCAGGTCACCGAAGGAAATTCGCTCGAGCACTTTTGTTTCCTGCTCCTGGGACATGTTTTGAAATTGCGACTTATCAATATAAAGTCTCGGTACCGCTTCGGGTATCGGGTATGCACGCGGAGCTACCTGTCGCGCCCGGAATATATGATTATCGCGATTGTATGTTGCGTACAAATCAATTGCCCCATCAACCGTCTCAGAAGAACCAAGGAATAAAAATCCGCCCGGGTTCAGCGCGAAATGAAATATTTCAGCAACGCGTTCCTGCGCAACATGGTTCAGGTAAATCATTACGTTGCGGCAACTGATCAGGTCAAGATGGGAGAATGGAGGATCTTTTAAAAAATTATGATTGGCAAACATGATGGTCTCCCGTATCTCACGTCTGATTCGATATCCATCCCCTTCTTTATTAAAAAACCGGCGAAGTCTTTCGGGCGAGATGTCAGCGAGATCATTAATGCTATATAAACCTTCTCTTGCCTGCCCAATAGCGGCTTCATCAATATCCGTAGCAAATATTTGGACTTTTGGCGCGTCGATAATGCCTCCAATTTTTTCTGCGCACAGTATTGCAAAAGAGTAAGCTTCTTCTCCGGTTGCACAACCAGCGATCCAAATTCTCAATTGATTCTGCGCAGTTTTGCCTTTGAGAAGCAGCGGCAAAATTTCTGATTCGATAATTTCAAATGCTTTTTTGTCGCGGTAAAAATTGGTGACAGAAATTAATAAATCCTTTAACAGTGCGGTTGTCTCATCTGGATTTTGATGCATGAAGTCGACATAAGATGGAAGGTCCGCCAGGTTATGTATATTGATTCTTCGCTCAATCCGTCGCAGCAATGTCGGGCGTTTGTAGTTCGAAAAATCATGTCCGGTGCGAACGCGGATCTCTGTAAAAATTTCTCGCAGGGCCTGCTGCTGATCTTGCGGACGTTTTTCTGCCTCTTCCGAAATTTGTACAGTGCCAAGACTGTTTTTATACGCAATAATTTTTGCTGGAATTTCTGCCACATTTAAAACTTCATCAACCAATCCAGTTGCGATCGAGTTTCGTGGCATTTCGTTGAACTCGGCTTCTCTTGGGTTTTGTACAAATGCGGCTCCGCCTCGTTCTTTCACTCTTTTTAATCCCATCGAACCGTTTGCACCGGAACCGGAAAGTATTACTGCGATGGCTCTTGGGCCATGTTCATCAGCAAGCGTTCTGAAAAAAATATCAACCGGAGCGCGGCGTTCCTCTACCTGAAGATTTGGAGATACCAGGATGTGCCCATCATCCATTGTCAGATGCTGATTCGGCGGAACAACATAAATGTGATCCGGTTCGACCTTGACTCTTTCCGTCACTTGCATGATTGGCATCTTGCTTACAGGCCTAAGCACTTCGGCCAGTTTGCTATCGTGATCCGGGGAAAGATGGAGAATTACCACGTAGGCAATTCCTGTTTTTGCCGGAATATGTTGGAAAAATTGTTGGAAGGCCTGGATTCCACCGGCAGAGGCACCGATTCCCGCGATCAGAAATTCACCATTGCCGGGTTTAACTGCTAACGTATCAACGTCTGGATTCCGCCCCTTCTTAGGTTGAGATTTTGTCATCCTTTTTTGATTCAAAGTAAATTTAATCATTTAATATCAGCCCGAATCTTCCACCAAATGCCGCAATGAATCTTTATTAAACTGTTCATGCGACAAAGCCGCCTGGCGGATGGTTTCTGCGTGCCGCGCCGCTTCCTGTGCCTTCTTAAAGTATAGCGCTGCCAATTTGGGATTATTTGCTTCGGCATAATGATCGCCAAGATGATTCAATAATATAATGCTCTCATGAATTCCGCGGATAGCATTGTACATACTGTCTTCTATCTTTTCCCCGATTGCGGTGAGGAGTGAATCCGCTGAAAATGCATGCCCGGTATGACAACGATAGCGAATGATATTTTCATTTTGTAGTCTCGATAACACACCTTGGCACTCAGGACAAGTATACGGTGTCAATTTTCCAAAACCCAAAAAATTTTTTTGTACCGTATCATGTTCGCCGGCAATTTCAATTTCTTTCCTTGTTTGTTCATCATTCACAACGACAGAATTTTTTGAGACAGGTTGTTCTGCCAATCGAATCAGCAACGCACCTATTTCAGCTACTGGCAATGAGTGATCAATTTTTACTTCGCGCAATGCATTTTCCGGCATCGAAGGTACTTCTGCATCTGATGGGTCCTGAACAATGGTGACGCCTCCATAATGTTTTATCGTCCACAGACCGGCTGTTCCATCATCAAGTCCGCCCGATAATATCACACCAATAACCCGGTTTCCGTATGCATACGCCGCGGAACGGAAAAGAGGATCAATAGCGGGACGGAACCGATTTTCTTTTGGTCCGCGGGTCACACGAATTTTGTCATCATCCAAAATCATGTGCCGATCCGGCGGCGCAACATAAATCCGATTTGGCACGAGGTCCTCCATATTACGCGCATGCGCTGCACTAACCGGACTAATTTTGTTAAGCGCGTCTGGCAAAACGCTTCGAACATCAGGACTCATGTGCCACACAACCATCATCGGTGGAGCAAAATCGGCTGGTAGCTTTTTCGCAATTGTCTTTAGCGCGCCGAAACCTCCGGATGATGCACCGATCACAATGATGTGTTGCTTTTCATCGAGCCTTCCCACATTATTATTTTTTTCTGCCATGATAAAATCTTGCTATTACGTTCCAATTAATCATCACAAAATGTTGCCATTCTTTAATTCCGATGAAATATCACAATGAAGTGAAGCAAAAATACCTCCACGATTATGGAACTGTTTTTTGAGGAGTCGAACAAAAAACCGGAAGGGGAAATAAATCTACATAGAAGGGGGCTGATATCTGAGTTGAAAGAATCGCAACTACTTTGTATGTATATCGCCACATCTTACATGCGGGACATTAAAGTTACGACTTTTATGATTATTAGAGTTGACAGATTGCAGTAAGCCGCCTTTCGACGAGCACCATTTTTTAGAGCGAAGGAAAGAGAGCGGAAAGTGACTTCGCTCTCTTTTCAAACATTAAATTTTTCAAAAAAAACTGGCCCTTCAAGATTTTTCAATTTCTGCCCGCGTGCTAAATACCAAATGAATAAGCGGACTTAAAAAAATGGCGAGGTAGATTAACGTCAGCCATGGCTGGTATAACACGTAGAACTCGTAAAAACTAAATGAATAAGGTGATTTAACAATAACGAAACAAATCAAATCAACGAGCATTGCAGCGACCACCCAAAACGTCCCGAGTGTCCATCTCTCTTTTATTCCTGATGGTCGCCGCCTGAAATATATTCCGGCAAATACCGGCCATATGATAAGCATAATCACGACATGATAAGGAACCGTCGCGACAAAAACCTGTGATTGCAGTGGACTTACACCCGGCACCGGTTGCGGTGGGTGAACAATATTTTCATACGTGAGAGATGTTGCTACTGCAAGAATTGTTACTAAAAGATACGCGATAAGAAAGCACATCAATGCGCGTTTGATATTTAACATCATTTTGTTTGGTTTAAATAAATTTGACTCATACTTTCAATACAAAAATCAGTTTTGATTTTTTGATTGTATTACATCAAAAGGAGCATCACTTACAAATAACGGAGCAATGAGTTTTTCTATTCAAGGTTTTAATAACGATTATTTTCAACCGCTAAATAATTATTTTCTAAACGGGTTTGAAAAAAATGAACTCGTGGAAAAATCCACACGGGTATATCATCCCAATGCAACGATTGATTTTGCCGAATGGTATTTTCAGAATATCAGGATGAGTTATTCCGATTGGCAGTACAAAGAACCTGCGTCTCTTACCTGGAATTCAAACGTGAATATTGAATTAGTTACTTTCCAAATAAATCTAAAGGGATCCATATTCATTGATGGCGCAGATTCCCCGCTAATGAATAATTACCAGCACAATCTTTTTTATTCACCTGCTGGCGCAATTGATACCGGCATTTTAAAAAGCAGCGGAGTAAAATCGACAATGTTCTTTTTACAATTCACGAAAGAGGCATTCCTGCAACTTACGCAGGATGGTAACAGAGTGTTGGAGGAATTCAACAAAAATGTAATTCAGAACAGGCCGGCGATGCTCAGTGCACGAAATTTGACTGTTGAAGCGGGGATGTTGAACATCATTAACAACGTTGTTCAATGTAGCTACTCCGGCGGGATGAAAAAAATATTCCTGCTTTCAAAAGCAATGGAGTTGCTGGTATTGCAGGCTGAGGCGGCGAATGTTTTAATTGAGCCCTCATACAAATACATAAGATCTAAACATGATGCGGAGTGCATCCGGTATGCGCGTGAATACGTGATGACCTGTCTCGACAATCCACCCGGTTTGCAGGAACTCGCAAAGATCGTCGGCATCAATGAGTATAAATTGAAGCGTGGCTTCAAAGAAATGTTCGGTACTACGGTTTTTGGATTTGTGGCAGATACGAGACTGGACATTGCCAAAAATGAGTTGGAGTGCAAGGCAAAAAAAGCCAGCGAAATCGCGACTGAACTGGGGTATGCATCCGTTCAGCATTTCAGCAATGCGTTCAAGAAAAAATTTGGAGTATCCCCGAGGAAATTTGATTCCAGACAGTGAGCCGCTATTCTGTTCTCAAGCTCTTCGACGGATTTGCGATAGCGGCCTTGATAGATTGAAAACTGATCGTTAGCAATGCAATCAAAATCACAATAAAGGCCGCAGGTGCAAATAATTTCCAACTAAGCGTGATTCTATAGGGATAATTTTCGAGCCATTTGTTGCCGACGTAATAAGCTGCAGGCATTGCAATGATGAGTGATATTGCAACAAGTTTTATAAAATCTTTTGACAAAATCGTAACCATGCCACTCACTGATGCGCCCAGCACTTTACGTATACCAATTTCTTTGGTGCGCTTTTCAGCCGATAAAACAGATAAACCAAACAGCCCGATACACGAGATGAATATTGTAATGATTGCACCAAACAAAATAATTCGTTTCCACTTTGATTCCGATTCATAACTTTTTAAGTTCTGATCGTTCTTAAATACATAAGAATATGGACTCAATGGGAATATTTCTTTAAATGTTTTTTCAATAAATTTCAAACTGGCCGTGTTCGTTTTGGGTTTAATTTTTATATAGAAGTCTGCAAAGTCTTGCTTAGCCGTCATCGTAAAAACAATCGGTGCAATCTTCCGATTCAATGATTGAAAATGATAATCTTTTACCACGCCGACGACCCGAAAGATTTTGTTGCTGTCATAAAAGAAATTCAGGGATTGTCCAATAGGATCTTTCCAACCTGCTTTTTCTACGAACGCTTCGTTTACGATTATTGAATTATCAGGATCAGCTGGATAGTTTATTGAGAAATTTCTACCCTGGAGAATTGGAATTTTTAGTTCGGGGATGTACGATTCATCAATTGGTGCATAACAGAAATTGATGATGGAATCGTTTGCTATTTTGGCAATAGTGTACATGTGTCCCACGCTATTGGGCGCAACGTCAACGATATTCGAATTCTTTAACAACGCAGTCTTGAAAATCTGCGCTTCGTTGCGATGTGTGTAGTATTTATTTATAACTACGATGTCATTGTCATTATATCCCAGGTCAGTTTTGGTCAGGAAATTAAATTGATCATAGATAGTAAAAGTGGCAACGATTAAGAAAGAAGCCAAGGCAAACTGAAGTACAACCAATGTTTTTTGTAAATAGTTTCTTCCCCGTACAGTAAAGCGATTATATAATGTGGCGACAGGATTATATCCGGATAAAACAAGTGCTGGATAGAATCCGGCAAGTAAACCTGTGACGAGATAAAGAAGAATATATTCGGACACAAGTTTTACACTGAATAAATAAGAAAGTGAAAGCGCCTTGTTTGAAAGATTATTGAAAACCGGCAATAATAATTGAACAAGCGCAATGGCAAATACAAACGAAAAGGTGCATAGTATATAAGACTCGCCCAAAAACTGTACGATGAGTTGCTTCCTGTTTCCGCCAACAACTTTCCTTATCCCGATTTCCTTCGCGCGTCTGACGGAACGTGCAACTGTAAGATTGATAAAATTGATACATGCAATTAGCAAAATGAATAGCGCAATTCCCGAAAGAATATATGAATACATCGGGTTGCTTGCGTTAACTAAACCATTTTGCGCTGACAAGTCCGTATCCAAATGCATTAAAGTGAATGGTTGCAAAAAATAAGAGCCCATCTCACCGGAACCGCCGTATTTTGATTGAATTTCTTTCATTGCTGCGGCTGCATCTCTTAAATAAAAACTTTGCATTTGTTTTTCAACGGTCGCAAGGCCTGCGTTGTTATTTAGTACGACAAATGTGTTAAGAAAGGAACGGAACCAGTTTGTATTATCAAGGGCATCAGCGGTTTTTTCTTTAAATGGTAACACCATGTCAAATTGTATCGAAGAATTTTGCGGACATTTTTTTGAGACTGCAGTCACTTTGAATGGCACGAACGCGCTGTCCTGTTTCATCATCAGGATTTTCCCAACTGCATCAGTAGTACCAAATTGTTTTTTTGCCAAATCTTCGCTCATCACGACAGAATGCGGTTCTTTCAGACATGTTTTTGCATCACCCCCGATAAGCGGAAAACTAAACACTTCGAAAAAATTTGAATCAACATAGAGCAAATCTTGTGAATTGATATCCGTTCCTTTTTTGATATCTTCTGTTTCTCCTTCGATACGGACAAAACTTGCAATCCCCGGAACATTTTGTTTGAACCTCGGCCCCTGCAGATAGCCCGTATTCGTGCTGTTATATGCAACTCCTTTGTAACTTGATTTGGATACAACGCGATAGATATTATTTATATTCTTATGAAACCTGTCAAAGCTTACTTCATCGTTTACGTATAGTGTGATCAACATGGCGCAGGCCAGTCCAATGCTAAGTCCTGCAATGTTGATCGTCGAGTAAACCTTGTTTCTCGTTAAATTTCTGAAGGCAGTTTTAAAATAATTAAACAACATGTTCCGGGCTTTAAAATGTAAGTTATTTTTTTTTTGCTTCCGCCTTTCGTTAGTAGGCAGTTAGTCTTCCGAACGGTTTTTACGCAGCTATGTTAGTGCCAAGATTTTATGTTATTATGCGTCAGAATAATATTATTTGATTTGAATGGAAGAACTGTTCGCTTTTGATACAGGCAGAGTGCGGTTTTGGTAGGTTTTGTTTCACACAAAGAAACAAAACTTACCATTCAACTATTTCCCTGCGACCATCTTTTGAAATCTCCGTAGGTCATCCATCTCGACAGTCGACAAAGGTTCGTTGTTATCGTATTTTGCTTTCAGGAAAAGTGCTCTTTTGTGTTCGGGATATTTTGACAGGATATCCCCGATCATTTTGCCTGTAGCTTCATCTTTTTCAAACAATGGTTTTGGTTCCGGCTTTTCCGATTTGTATCGTGTCGGCATTCGTTTGATATTTGCCTCGAGCGTTGCAAGTTTTCCCGGAGACAGTCCCTGAATTTTTGATGCCTTATCGTACAATCCGATCAATTGTTTCTTGCTCAAACTTCCCATCTTTTGATATCGCTGATATAAACTAATAATAAAGGATGATACAGGAAATGCAATAATGCATTCTTCCAAAATTTCATTGATTATATCAATTCGAGGTTTTTGACTTTTCACAAGTTAAACTTAAAACTAATGGGTGGTTTACGGGTCAGTGGGTACAATTGCGTCATGGCAAAATTAAGTTTTCGTTATAGTTATACATCGTATCGCAAAATTTTATGGAGAAAAAATTGTGGCATTTGAAAAATGTAATAAATTATGCCCCCGAACTTACTCCCGAGGTCGACAATTCTATAAGTAAACCATTTTAGCAAAACAAATCAAACGACCATGGCAACATTGAATCCTTATTTTAATTTTAATGGCAGATGTTCCGAAGCAATGAATTTTTACAAAGGTATTTTTGGCGGCGAACTCACTATGCAAAAAGCCGGCGAATCACCCGCAAAGGATCACATGCCTCCTGAAATGCACAACCAGGTACTTCATGCGGAATTGAAAGGCGGAACGATTCATATCATGGCCAGTGATATGGCACCGACGCCACCTGTGGAAGGAAATACAGTCTACATGGCGCTCATTTGCGAATCGGAAAATGAAATCAAATCATTTTTCGAAAAGCTTTCACAAGGAGCCAAAATAATACAGCCATTGGAAAAAGCATTTTTTGGCTGGTTCGGTTCGCTGGAAGATAAATTTGGAAGGCAGTGGCTGTTCCAGGCACCCGCCTAGAGTTTTTTCATGCAAAGGCGTGAAGGTTACGTTCCTTTGCGCCTTGCATTCTTTACGTAAAAATTTTATTATCCTCAGCTGTTGTAGCATTTCACCGCAAGTTTTGCGGATTTGATCGCATTTTTCCTGCGATCAAAATCAACGAGTGTTAGATTTGAAAATGCAAAATTCAAATCACAGCTGGTCACGCCGAAAATTCATCACCACATTAAGCGGCGCCGGCGGAATGCTGGCATTACAACCCTTTTCATATTGGACAAACCAGGACATTGATCCGCGAGTGGCGGCCATTGTAAAGAATACAATCGGCGTCGACGCGCACAATCATATCGATGTCCCGATTAATGCAGCAGAACTACCAGGACCGAATGTTGATTTATCCGGTGAGTTAAAGAAATCAGGTTTGTCTGCCATTTGTATGACGTTCGCAGTCGATTATCAAAAGATCAACGATCCGTCAGAAGGATACGATCGATTCACGAACGCACTCAGTGCAATGGATAAAATTTTGCTTGACAATAAAATGAAGCGGGCGACTAATCTTGTTGATGTACGTACTGCGCATGATAAAGGTCAGCCAATCGTAATTCAATCCGTTGAAGGTGGCCATTTTCTCGATGGGAAAATTGAACGTGTTGGTATCGCATATCATCGCGGATTGCGACATCTTGGATTGTTGCATGACAGCGATGCATCTGTTCCGTTAGGAGATGTTTATACCAACCCGGCACGATGGGGCGGACTCACAGAATTTGGTACGGCTGTTATCAAAGAGTGTAACAAACTTGGCATTCTTGTCGATCTCACACATTGCAACAATAAAACAATTAATGCGGCGCTGAATGTTAGTGCGCACCCGATAATTATTTCACATACGGGGTTAGATACACAACTCGGCCAAAATGCCAACTTCGCTAAGATGATGTTGCCAAGGCTCATCAGCAAAGAGCAAGCAAAAATCGTGGCAAATGCCGGTGGAGTGATTGGAGTTTGGACACATTTATCAGACACGCCAATCGAATACGCTCAAAATATTCGCGCGCTTGCAGACATTGTGGGAACAGATCATGTTTGTATAGGAACAGATACAAAGATGACACCATCTTACAGATCGCCCGGAGCGCCTGGGGGAAATAACCAGAACAAAAGAATCGGTGAACGTACAAACGAAGCCTGGAAAGATCAGCAGGTTGGATTCTATTTCGCTGTTGTCGACGCGTTGTTGAAGACAGGCTTTACAGAAGATGAAATTGCTAAGATTGGGGGTGGAAATTATTTGAGGGTGTTTGATGAATCTACAAAAGGGCACTAATTTTTTTCACGCGAAGACGCAAAAAAAGCGCTTAAATCTTTGCGACTTCGCTTTCTTTGCGCCTTTGCGTGAAATGCTGCGGGACCTTAACTCCAGTCGTTGAAGACACAGTTAGATTTCTCACTTCGTTGCTTCGATGCGCTCAGCAACTTCGTTCGAAATGACGAATGGCAACTAGCAATCAATTACAATTTCTCCGCGGCACTGATGATGAAATTCGCAACTTTTCCGGGCTGTGATATCATCGGAACATGACTCGACTTTAGTTCGATCGTAGTTGCCTTGATCAATTTTGCTTTGTATCGTTCAAGATCCGGGTTGATCATTCCATCCTGCGCTGCTACGATAACCCATGTCGGTTTGTTTTGCCAAGCCGGACTTTGAACTTTTTCCTGTGTGGCTGCCGCGGCCCAGGTCACCTGTGTCGCATAAATCAGATTTTTTTCTTCAGAAGAAAGGTCCTGTGCGAAAGATTCGTTGACAGCTTTCGGCGACAATGACAAATATCCTTCCGGGCTAAGATGAAATTCTTTTTCAACCCCGGTCGTCGGCATAGCTGCATTTACATCAGTAACATTTTGTCCTTGTTCCGGTACCAACGCCGCAACATATACCAGGCCCACTACCTTTGGATCATTTCCTGCTTCGGAAATGACCATTCCGCCGTATGAGTGACCGACGAGTAACACCGGACCATCCATCGAAGCGATAGCACGTTTTGCTGCTGCAACATCATCTTGTAACGACGTGAGAGGATTTTGAACAGCGATGACATTAAATCCTTTTGCCTGAAGTATTGGGATCACTTTTGCCCAGCTCGATCCATCAGCAAATGCTCCGTGAACTAATACAATATTTTTTACACCTTTTGGAATCGACTGCGCATCTGCGTTGTGCGACAGCACCGAGGCGGCCGTTGCCGCGAGCACTGCAAATTGTTTTCTAATAAGATTCATAACGTTGAATTTTTTTGGTTTGAAATAATATTTGTTGATTTTCCTTATCAGGTACTTCAAATGGCTGGTCTTTCATACGAATTGCATCATCGAGGAATTCACTCCCGTCAGTGATGTTTGTTTCGATGTTGAAGGGATTGATACTACCCTGGAAGCCGTCCACCTGATCTAAAAAACTCTTCACAATAGAATTTTTTGATTGTTAGAAAATGAATGTTTGCCTTCGTCGCATCGTTGTGTAGTTGATCGGCAATCACGGAGACGCCGTGCCGACGTGGGTTGTCTCATGTACGAACGGGCGGAAAGTACACGCACCCTTACAACCGCCTCAACGAACTGACACCCGTCATCTTCGTTGCAACCGGGCAAATCCAAAAGCGCTACGCTTTCATAAGTTGGTCAGTCAACCAGTTCTCGTATTGAATTTTCCAAGCCTTGCATTTCCCAGCGGTACCAATGATTGTTCATCCAATTCAGTACCGAAGTAACGGGCATGGTCATCCGCAACCAACTGGCGTGAGTCTTCTGTAGTGTCCAGGTAGAAGCGAATAAATTCTGACATCGGCATGCGGACTGGTCCAGCTACTTCCGTAATTCCATTTACTGGTGTTCCAAGCACGACGTCTGCGAGCGCGGAGACGACTTCGTCTGAGGCAATGGGTTGAAATGCGGCGGTGGGGATATGAACCTCGTTCCCGATTGTAGCTGCCTGTGCAATTGATTTTCCGAATTCAAAGAATTGAGTGGAACGCAAAATGCTGTAAGGAATGCCGGATCCTTTAATCAGGTTCTCCTGTGCAACTTTCGCGCGGAGATAGCCGCTGTCAGGCAATCGATCTGTTCCCACGATCGACATTGCCACGTAATGCTTCACTCCTGCAGCAGACGCCGCCTTGGTTAAATTCGTAGTACCCTTGGTAAAGAACTCCATGACTGCTTTGTCTTCAAATGATGGCGAATTGGAAACATCAACAACAACATTTGTATTTTTTAATACGTCATCTAGTCCTTGTCCCGTGATGGTGTTGATGCCGGTGTCTGGCGTTCCCGATATTACTTCATGATCAAGCTGGCGAAGCTTGTTTACGAGCTTGGAACCGATAAGCCCGCTACCGCCGATTACAACAATTTTCATGACTAAAGTTTTTGGCCGCTATAGTGGCCGGTTAAAAAATGAAGATTTCATTTTGGCAATGACGTATTGCGAGAAATTTATTCGATGTTGTT
>Ga0163162_10001218_pt1 | contig 24051 bp, 23 predicted proteins | sample S55metaG_FD_115310 | JGI IMG/M metagenome (GOLD analysis project Ga0163162, IMG submission 115310) | Switchgrass rhizosphere microbial communities from Kellogg Biological Station, Michigan, USA - S5-5 metaG | ecosystem: Host-associated > Plants > Roots > Rhizosphere > Soil | place: USA... | reverse complement strand
GAGGGCTATTACCAGGAAACAGGCAGGGCAGGGCGTGATGGCTTGCCATCCGAAGCATTATTGCTTTACTCACCCGGCGATGCCATGAAACTACAGGGTTTTGCCAAAGTGGAGGGTAACGAGCAACAAAGCCGTATTATGCTTAACAAGCTTAATGACATGGTGAAATATTGCCAGCTGCTTTCGTGCCGCAGGCAATATCTGATGAGATACTTCGACGAAGAGTTTCCGCCCAAATGCGGCTCATGCGATGTTTGCCTTACCGAGTATAAACGCTTTGACGGTACGCTGATTGCTCAAAAAGCGCTCTCGGCAGTTGCCAGGTTAAACGAGCGCTTCGGGGCTAATTATGTAATAGATTTTTTACGGGGGTCAAAAAGCGACAAGATCCGCGAGGAGCATAAGCAATTAAAAACCTACGGTATTGGAGCCGATATCAGCAAGGCCGACTGGCAACACCACATTCGCGAGCTGGTAACCATGGGCTACCTTCAAACAGCGGGTGATGAGTACCCGGTTTTGAAACTTACCGCAAAAAGCACCGATGTATTAAAGGGCGGCCAAAAAGTTGAGTTTATTGAGATAGAAAAGGTTGAAGAAGTACATCACGAAGAAACCTTACCATACGAAATACCGCTGTTTAACCGCCTGAGAGAGGTCAGGAGAGGCATTGCGGAAGGCGAAAACGTGCCCGCTTACGTCATTGTATCCGATGCTACGTTGCAGGAAATGGCAACTTACCTCCCTCAAAGCCTTGATGAATTGCGAATGATCTCTGGTTTTGGCGACATTAAACTTGCCCGTTACGGTCGTGAACTGCTTGAACCGGTTAAGACTTATTGTGCTGAGAAAGGTCTCGGCTCAAAAATAAAGCAAAAATCGCCTAAACGGGAGCGGAAAACGAAACCGCCGGGGCAAGTCAAATCTTCTTCGCGAAGCAGTGATACTAAAACAGAAACATTCAATCTATATCGTTCAGGAAAAACCATTGTCGAAATAGCCGCTGAACGTGGTTTTACTACATCAACCATAGAAACACACCTGAGTTATTATGTACAAAACGGCGATCTGGACATAACCGAAATAGTACCTCAGCAAAAGATAGCTGCTATTTCCGATGCCGTTGAAAGTTACGGAGCAGAAAAGCTGTCACCATTAAAAGAGATCTTAGGCGAGGATTATAGCTACGGCGAGATTAGGGCTGTGATAGACTGGATGAAGAGGTAGGAATAATTTTTGTTAAGGCTAACTTAACCTTGCACTCGTTTGCAGCCACCAAGACAAAAAATATGTCATTGCGAGGAGGAACGACGAAGCAATCGCATACTATACAGAGCAGCATTGGCTACGGGATTGCCACGCTACGCTCGCAATGACATAGGCTTTAACCTTGCGCTCGTTTGTAACGAGCGCTCAATATGGGTTTGCGTTTTAAACGCAAGCCCTGGCGATGCAATCGCCAAACCACGTTAAGCACTCGTTACAAACGAGCGCAAGATAATTGTACTTTTGATTTACGTTTGCCATTATAAATACACATGACTACTACAACCGAGCTCTACGATATATACACCCAACACCCCGTAATCAGCACCGACACCCGGAAGATAACGCCGGACAGCCTGTTCTTTGCACTCAAAGGTGATAAGTTTGATGCCAATACCTTTGCCCAAAAAGCTGTGGAGGCCGGTGCAGCTTATGTGGTAATTGATAATCCAGCGTATCAATTGGGTGAACAATATTTATTGGTTGAGGATGTATTAACCTCCTTGCAGGACCTGGCGCGTCATCATCGCAGGCAGCTTGGTATTCCGGTTATCGGCCTTACCGGTACCAATGGCAAAACCACTACTAAAGAGTTGATCAACGCCGTATTGTCACAGCATTTTAAAACCCAGGCTACGCAAGGTAACTTAAACAACCATATTGGTGTGCCGCTTACCATATTAACTATTGATGCCAGTCACAAGGTTGCGGTTATTGAGATGGGGGCCAACCATCAAAAAGAGATTGAGCTGCTTTGCAGTATCGCTCAGCCATCGCACGGGCTAATTACCAATGTTGGGAAAGCACACCTGGAAGGCTTTGGCGGAGTTGAAGGGGTGAAAAAGGGAAAAGGGGAGTTGTATGATTACTTCGCTCCCCAGCCCCCTAAAGGGGGAGCAGGTAAAGCAAGTGGTGTGGTTTTCATTAATAGCGACGATACTGTTTTAATGGAGATGGCTGCTGCCCGCCATTTAACACATGTGGAATATTATGGTACCGATGCTATTGATAACCTCATCAGTGGTGAACTGTTGGAAAACTCGCCTTTACTTACTTTAGAGTGGACCAACAATAAAACCGGCGATAGTTATAAAGCTAAAACTCAATTAACAGGCACTTACAACCTGCCTAATATTTTGGTGGCTATTTGTATTGGCACCTATCTCGGCCTATCAGCTAACGAAATAAATGCAGGGATTGAAGGTTATCAGCCTAAAAACAACCGTTCGCAAATTGTGCAAACAGCTACCAACACACTTATTTGTGACTACTATAATGCCAACCCAAGCAGCATGTTTGTAGCTATTGAAAACGTGGGCAAAATTGAGGCAAAAAGGAAAGTGCTTATTTTGGGCGATATGTTTGAAATGGGGCCCGAAGCCGCTGTGGAGCACGCTGCGGTTATTAAAAAAGCCATGGATACCCCGGTTGATGAACGGATCTTTATCGGGAAGGATTTTTTAAGTCAAAAGGCTGAAGCCGGAAGCCAGGATTCGGCAACTTTTTATGAAACTGCGGAGGACGCTATTGCTGCCTTAAAAGCGCAACCTATAAGCAATTCAACCATACTGATCAAAGGATCAAGAGGTATGGCTTTGGAGCGATTGGTAGAGCTGTTTTAAACCAACTACTTGATCTTTATCGATTCTACCGTTTTTTTAAATTTTGTGAGGTAATTATTTGTATTGCTATAAGCGCTTCCCATAAAGAGGAGTCCTGAATTTTCACCTATCAGCACTACCTGGTACATTATACCGGCTGTTCCGTTAAGTGTTGTTTTGGTATTGAGAACGTAAGCAGTATGAATACCTATTTTAGCTTTGCTTATTGTTTTATTATCAAGTTTGATACCTTTTTTTTCGTATCGCCAAAGCATATCGTTGGCAAATTCGTTCGCTTTTTCTTCAGTAATTTTAGGCAACGACAATATTATAAATGAATTAGCTAATGAGTTATTTACATCAGCTTTACCATTTTCGTTATACACAAACATCCCTGAAGCTGTCATGGCATATTTAAAATTAGTAATGGCATGATCGAACTCAAAATTAGCCAATTCAAGCGGATCTGATTTCAATTCCTTGTCATAGTAAACTGATTTCATGATATTCAATAACTCCTTCTTCCCTTGCTCATCTGCTGCTTTACAAACACCGGCAATCATCGTAACAAATGTTTCGTCACCAAAAACCAACATCACTTTTGTTTCGCCGGGATATTTGGAAGGCCCATCACCAAAAATGGCTTCGAACTGGTTTAACTTAATACTTTTAATTACATCGATCTTTGCTCCCTTGGCTTCAATTGCTTCCCTGGTAAAACCAGCTTTGGCCCTATTGAAATTTGCAGCATTTGATTCAATTACCTGTATATATAGCTTATCATTTTTTTGATAGCGGGCTAACTCTTTTACATATTGGTAATCTTTGGGTATTTGCATATAAACCTTAGTTCCTGCTACCCTTACAAGCTTATCAGATTTAACGGTATGAATTTGATTGGGAAATTCACTATCAGTTTGGGCAAAAGAATTGACTGCAAAAAGAGTAAGGATCAGGCTAAAGAATATTTTCATAAAAGCGCCATGTTAAAATAACGTAATAAAATTAAAGCAAAATATTAAAAGCGGAAAATATAATAGATGCACTGGTGTGCCATAAACAATTCAACTATACTTATTAAAGGCTCGAGGGGGTATGGCTTTGGAGCGGCTGGTGGAATTGCTTTAGGAACTGGATATCAAAAAAAAGCCTCTTTCGAATTAGAAAACCTGGCGAACTCTGAATAGTAAGAGACAAAGCAGTTGAAGACTTACGAAGTTTTGAAAACTTCGTAAGTCTGGACTCTACAATTTGTCGGGGGGACATTTAAGTTATTCCCTCCTTAAACTATCAACAGGATTAGCCAGTGCAGCTTTAACCGATTGAAAGCTGATTGTGATAAAGGCTATTAATACAGCAATACCAGCAGCTAATAAAAAGGTTGTCCAGCTTATACCAACGCGGTAAGCAAAAGCATCCAGCCAATGGCTCATGGCCAGCCAGGCTATTGGGAAGGCTATAACAATTGCAATAAGCACTAACTTAATAAAATCTTTGGCTAATAGGGTAACAACACTTCCCACTGTCGCACCCAAAACTTTCCGTACGCCAATTTCACGGGTACGAACCTGGGCCGTATAAGCCGCTAAACCAAGCAAACCGAGACAAGAGATCAAAATAGCTATCCCTGCAAAATAATTAAATAACGTACCTTCCCGTTGCTCGCCCTGATAAAGCTTACTAAATACTTCATCCAAAAAAGTATACCCAAACGGAAACTGGCCGTTGTATTGTTTAAATTGACCTTCGGCAGCGGCTATGGCTTTTGATACACCATTGCCGGTGGTTTTAATGTAGATAGAGGCATAAGTATCCGGCGCGTAGAAAAACACCATCGGACCAATCTTTTCACGCATACTCGCAAAGTGAAAATCTTTAACCACTCCTATAATAGTACCTTCGGTTTTACGCAGCTTGAAACGTTTACCTATCGGATCTTTCATCCCTAATTCCTTAATTGCCGCTTCGTTCAGGATATAATGAGCCGAGTCGCTTACCGAACCGTCAAAGCTATGTCCTGCTGCCATTTTCATCTTGAAAAAGGAGATAAAATCCTTATCAATCCCTTGCGGGTGTACAATAAATGTTTGCCCGGTTGCTTTGCCATCCCAATCGGTATCGCCAGAAATACCTCCGCTATTAACGATATTACCGGTCGATCGGGTTACGGCTTCAATACCCGGTTGTTTCAAAAGCTCGGCCTTAACAGCGTCATAATGGCCTTTCATATCACGCATCCAAAAAGCAAATACATGACTTTTATCGTAACCTAAATTTTTCGACCGGATATAATTCAACTGCCCTGTGATAACAATGGTGCTGATGATCAATACAACCGAAAAGGTAAACTGCACCACCACCAATATCTTACGGAAAAGCACATCGCCAATACCGTTTGATACCCTGCCTTTAAGTGCTTTTAATGGCTCAAAAGACGACAGCAGCAAGGCCGGGTAAATACTGGATAACAGCAGGGTAGCGATTATCGTTCCCGCGATAACCAGCCAAATATGATAATCGGAAAGATTAAACACCAGCTGTTTGCCAGCAATTGTATTAAATACAGGCATCACATTATAAATTACCAGCACCGCTAAAACCGACGAAAGCACGAACAGCAAAGCGGTTTCCACCACAAACTGCATAAATAATTGCGTTTTTGCTGCGCCGATGATCTTTCGCATGCTGATTTCCTTGGCGCGCAGCATGGCCCGCGCGGTTGAAAGGTTAACATAATTAATGCAAGCAATAATCAATATCACTAAAGCTATAATAATAAAGATACGTACAGTACTGATCCCCCGGTCGGTACCATCAGCATTATAAAGGTGCATCTTAGTAACAGGCAGTACGAGATAGTCGGCATCAGTATCTTCGGGTTTCCGTTTCAGGTGGACGCTATTTAAATCGGCCGATAGCTGTTTTAACGAAGTACCGGGTTTCAGCTGTAAGTAGGTTTCATAAGCGTAATTGCTGAAATCATGGTTCAGATCATCTTTAAAATTAGTCAGCATGTACTTAACATGATAGCTCATCGGAATGATCATATCATAGTGAATGCTCGAGTTAAGCGGAAAATCATCAATAACACCCGATACCGTAAAGTTCTCTTTGCTATCGGCGACAATAACTTTTCCCAAAGCATCCTGATTCCCGAAATATTTCTTTGCTGTACTTTTTGTGATCACTACCGAATTATCGTTTGCAAAAGGCTTTGTCTTGTTACCTTCAATCAGCGGAAAATCAAAAACAGTAAACAGCGATGGATCAGCAAAACCAACTGCCTGCTCGTTAAACACTTTATCCTGATATTTAAATAGGGAGAAAAACCAGTTGTTGGTAATGCGCACCTGATTTTGCACAGCCGGTAGTTCCTGTTTGGCCAACGGCCCCATCGGTGCTACCGTAACCTGCCAGATTTGTTTGCTGGCACCGGTACCTCCAAAAAGCTCCACCCGGTAAATATTGGATGCATTTTTATGAAAGCTGTCAAAGCTAAACTCGTCCTGCACCCACAGCAGGATCAGGATCCCTATGGCAAGGCCCAGAGTTAACCCGGCGATGTTGATCACCGAATAAAATTTATTACGGATGAGGTTACGCCAGGCGGTTTTGATATAGTTTTTCAGCATAATAATATCGGCTTTATCAGATGTTGTGATAATCAAAATGATGCCAATATTATAAATTACTACATATCAGAATCTTACAGAACGCCGCCATGGAATACCGTACGGATACGGACAGCCGGGTGTCCACTTATGCAACGGTAAAAAATGTAAAAATTTGATCTGGTTACGGGAGACAGATGGCAATCAACCTTCAAAAACAGGAGTTATCATATTATGGTTCACCAGGATCCGCATCAGCATATCAACCGAAAAATCGCGCGTTATATCAATGCTGATAAAATCCCTTTCGCCATTTTTTATCTCGCAGGCATCACGGTCAAAATACAATACTAAACCGCGCATACTGCCCGAAATAATAACGATCTGCTCATTATTGATGAGTTTAAAGCTATTTCGTGTACGCTTAAAAAAGCTGCACAAACTTTTAACGTGCCGGTAGGTGAGTAAAGAAATGATCATGCTGTCAGCTTTTTATAATGGTTGCCAGGCGTTGCCTTATAATGATGTCTTTAACAGCGGCAGGCAGCAAACTATTCAATAAAACAAGTATCCTGTTTATCATGCCGGGGATAATCTCCTTTTTCCCCCGCAGTAAACCATCCACCGCTATACGTGCTACGTGCCCGGGTTCCATAATGGTTGCCTTTGATATGCCTTTAAGCTTATTATTCATTACCAGCAGTTCGGGCTTGGTATTGATCCCTCCCGGACTAAGCAGGCTGATCTTCACATTTGAGCCCTGAAGCTCCAGCTGCAAACATTTGGTAAAATACCTGATAAATGATTTAGTAGCGCCATAAACCTGCTTTTTAGGTACCACAAACAAACCGCCCAGGCTGCCTACATTTAATATATATGAAGTAGCATCGGTATCAGCCTGAGCCAAAAACAAGCGCGTAAGCAGTACAGGAGTAATCACGTTCAGTTCAATTTGTTTTTTATAAAACCCGATGTTCAGATCTTCAAACCACGACCAGTTACCCAAACCTGCATTATTGATGAGCAGGTGGGCGGTAATTTGCTCATCACTAAGGTAATTAAAAATTGCGGGGTAACTTTCAGCAAGTGTTAAATCAATTTCGAGATAATTTACTTTAACCTCAAAGTTTTTGCGAATAAAAGAGGCCAGCTCGGGCAGGCCCGACGCTGGCAATGAAACCAACACCAGGTTTATTTGGCGCGATGCCAGTTCAATGGCAAATGACTTGCCCAGTCCTTCACTGGCTCCGGTTATGATAGCAGTTTGATTGATCATTATTCAGGCTTGTTTAAAGTAGTTTATTGTTTTGTGTATTCCCTCGGCAAAAGGGGTTATCCTGTAGCCCAGTTGGGTGATAGCCTTGTTGCTGCTATATTTTTGATCGTACTTTAAACGCTCAGCAAATTCGGGTAAAAAGAAGGGGCGCAAACCCGTGAGTTGTGTTTTCAGTTTTTCAATATGACTATAAAACTCAATCGCTTTTAAAGGCAGGTGGATAAGGCGATGCTGTTTACCGGATACCTGGTGCACAGTGTTAAAAAAGTCGTTAAAACTAATATCCTCTCCCCCTAAAATATAGCGTTCGCCGCTTTGGCCTCTTTCCATCGCTGCCAGGTGCCCATCAACCACATCGCGCAAAAAAGCATAGTTAGCTACCTGTTCACCGTTACCGGGGATAAAACGCCATTTGCCGCGCAAATACGCGGATACCATTTTGCCAACAGTATTGCTTTCGGTAACTGGTCCTTCACCATACACCCGTGAAGGGTTTACGGTAACCACGTGTGCACCTCGCTTTACAAAGTTTTGCACCTCAAGCTCGGCCAGGTATTTGGTACGCTCATAGGCAATGGGGAAACCAGCAATCCGCGGGTCATCCTCATTCATGGGATGTTTAACAGTGGGCCCCCATACCCCGCAGGTAGATGTATAAACTATTTTTTGTACCCCGGCATTGGCGGCAACTTCAAGCACGTTCCGGGTGCCAACCACGTTGGTTTCGTGGTAGTCGTCGGGATTTCGGCACCACATTTTGGCCAGGGCGGCGGTATGGTAAACCAACCCGCAGCCTTGCATAGCCCTTCCCAGGCTTTGCCGGTACAGGATATTACCGGTAACCGGCTCAATGTTTTTATGTTTTACTAAATATGGATGATCAGTATTGCGGCATAAAGCCTTAACATCATAGCCCTGCATAGCAAGTGACAAGGTAAGCTGCCTGCCAATAAAACCTGTTGCCCCGGTTACTAAAACTTTCATACAGGTATTACAGCTATAAACAGGTTTACCCCCATCCCTTACAGTTAATTTTTTTTAGGATAATTTAACTATTAGGTTTAATGGCAGAATTATTTAAATTTGAAATAACTATAAAACAAGCCTTACCTAAAATGAACATGTACCAGGACCCACACAGCACATTTGCCGGTTTTTCGCCCGAAGAGCTGGGGTTTTTACAGCACGCAACACCCGATCTTACCGAAAGCCAAAAAAAGTATTTTTACATGGTTTATAGCAACAAGCGCAAAAACGCGCAGGATATATTGCTGTTTACCTTGCTGGGCTTTGTAGGTTTTGCGGGTATACAGCGTTTTGTTTTGGGACAGGTTGGCATGGGCATCCTTTACCTGCTAACAATCGGTTTTTGCTGGATTGGCACGATCGTCGATCTGATCAACAATAAGTCGATCACTTTGGAGTATAATAAGAATATGGCTTATGAAAGCTACCAGATGGCTAAAATGAGCAGCTAACTAACGCCATTATTTATTGTTATACTTGATTAATGAAATTATCCGCCCTAACCGCATACCTCGAAAGCCTTGCGCCGCTTAATTACCAGGAAGATTATGACAACTCAGGCCTTATAGTTGGCAACCCTGATCAGGAAGTAAGCCAGGCATTGGTTTCGCTTGATTGCACCGAAGCTGTAGTTGATGAGGCTATTGCCACCGGCTGCCAGGTGATCATATCGCACCATCCCATAGTTTTTAAGGGGCTCAAAAAATTCAACGGCAAAACTTACGTGGAGCGGGTGGTTGAAAAAGCAATTCGCAAAGGGATAGCGATATACGCCATTCACACCAACCTGGATAGTATCATGACGGGAGTTAACGCCCGCATTTGCGAAACCTTGGGTTTAAAGAACACCCGCATACTACTGCCCAAGCATAACCTGATCAAAAAACTGGTTACCTATGTGCCTTTAAGCCATGCCGATGCCGTGCGCGATGCTCTATTCAGTGCAGGTGCTGGCAATATTGGCAATTACAGTGAAACCAGCTTTAATGCCGAAGGCACCGGAACATTTAAAGGTAACGATGCTGCTAACCCTTACGTTGGCGAAGTTGGCAAACGCCACAAGGAAAACGAGGTGCGGATTGAAACTGTTTATCCGGCTAACCTGGAAAGCAAGATCCTGATGGCCCTGATGCTGGCCCATCCTTACGAAGAAGTTGCTTACGATCTCTATAATTTAACCAATCAGCACCAGCAGGTAGGCTCGGGCATGATAGGCGAATTGGAAATGCCGCTTAATGAGGAAAGTTTCCTGTTTCATGTAAAGGACAAGATGCGCACGCATGTGATCAGGCATACTAAATTAATAGGCAAACACGTTAAAAAAGTAGCTGTTTGCGGTGGTTCGGGAGGCTTTTTATTGAAGCACGCCATAGCTGCCGGAGCCGACGTTTTTATCACAGCTGATTACAAGTATCACGAGTTTTTTGATGCCGAAGGAAAGATAGTTATCGCGGATATCGGACACTTTGAAAGTGAACAATTTACGCAGCAATTATTGTATGAAATAATTAGAAAAAAATTCCCTATCTTTGCCGTCCGTTTAACAGAAGTAAATACAAACCCCGTCAAATATTTTATTTAATGGAACAAACCGTAGAACAAAAGCTTAAAGCTTTATACGAGCTACAAACTATCCACACCAAAATTGATAGGATCCGCCAGGTAAGAGGCGAATTGCCAATGGAAGTTGCCGACCTTGAGGACGACGTTGCAGGCCTTGAAACCCGCATCCAGAAGATCAAAGGTGAACTTGACGATGTGGAAGATGACATAGTTACCCGTAAAAACCTGATCAAAGAAGCTCAGGCAAACATCAAAAAATACGAAGGCCAGCTTAACGAGGTTAAAAACAACCGCGAATATGATGCTATCTCAAAGGAAATTGAGATCCAGGGCTTAGATATACAGGTGAGTGAAAAGAAGATCCGTGAGTACGGCTTTGAGATCACCAACAAAACACAGGTTTACGAAAAAGCACTTGCCGATCTGGAAGCCCGTCAGAGCGACCTTGACGCCAAGAAAGAAGAATTAGGCACCATTACCGCCGAAACTGAAAAAGAAGAAACCGAATTGAATGCACAGGCTGCAAAAGCTACTCAAAACATTGAAGAGCGTTTGTTAACTGCTTACACCCGTCTGCGTCAAAACGCAAAAAACGGACTGGCAGTGGTAACAATCCAGCGCGATTCATGTTCTGGTTGCTTTAACCAGATCCCGCCTCAGCGCCAATCAGACATCCGTCAGCGTAAAAAGATCATCGTTTGCGAGCATTGCGGACGGATCCTTGTTGACGAGCAAATGGCTCTGGAAGCTGAAGAAGCATAAGCAACCATTTATAAAATTAAATATATCAAAGGCACCCGGTGGGTGCCTTTTTTGTTGCATTTATTTAGCCGATATTTATTTCATGGCTAAAACCCGCATCACTTACTTTATTTTAATAATAACCACCATCATCCTTGGTCTGCTATCCCGGCATTTCAAATTCCTCCCCCTATTTATCGGCGATATTTTATGGGCTACCATGGTTTACTTTATCATGCGGTTTCTTTTCATCGTTAAGCCTGTTAAATTCAATGTTATTGCAGCTTTGATATTTTGCTTCGCGATAGAGTTTAGCCAGCTTTATAAAGCCCCGTGGATAAATGAATTGAGACATACATTGTTCGGAAGGCTTGTTTTGGGTGAGGGCTTTTTGTGGAGCGATTTATTGTGTTATGTTATTGGGGTGGGGATAGGGGTTGGGTTGGAAAAGATACTATTTAACCACCAGCCAGATAGGCATTAAAACCCGTAAGGAGGTGCTCCTTTTGAAAAAAACACGATCTTTATACTCATCATCCAAGAATCAACCCCTAATGAAAACTTTAGCCGAATTTAAAGCATCATTAAATTTACCTCAGCCCGGTAGCGAACTGCCCGTGCAGTTAAAAAGCTTATGGTACGATGGTAAGGGCGATTGGCATCAAGCCCATGCACAGGTTGATCACCTCGAAGACCGGGCATCGGCTTGGGTACATGCTTACCTGCACCGTAAAGAAGGCGACATTGGAAATGCAGATTACTGGTACGGCCGGGCACGGCAAATCCGCCCCAACCTATCTTTGGAGGAAGAATGGGAGCAATTAGTGGTGCAATTTCTTTAATGGGATCAGGTTAATAATTTCAACCTATATCAAATCTCAAAACATACTCGTCTGTTTCCCTTTCCTCGGCACAAATAAACTATAGTCATATTCCGGCATCTGCCTGTCGCCCATAAAGCGTTTACAGGCCATTTTAAACATTTGATGGATAGATTCGGCTATTTTACCATCGCCGCTCATCCGGCGACCGTAATCGCTGTCGTTTAAGTTACCATCATGCGTTGAGCGGATCATGTTCAGCACCTTCTCGGCCCGGTCCGGAAAAGCTTTATAGATCCAGTCGCTGAAGATTTCAGCTATACTCCCGTTGAGGCGTACCATGGTGAAGCCGGCTGCTAAAGCGCCCCTGTCGGCTGCAGCTTTGATGATATTCGGGACTTCATTACTGTTTAAGCCGGGAATAATAGGTGCAGCCATTACCCGCACCGGGATGCCCCTTTCAGATAGCTTCTGTACAACAGCCAGTCGGCCCGTTGCTGTTACCGTACGGGGCTCCAGCTTTTGCCGCAGCTGCTCATTAAGAGAGGTGATGGATACGTTAACATGCACCAGGTTCAGTTTGGCCATATCTGCAAGCAGGTCGATATCACGCAGGATCACGTTGTTCTTGGTGATGATACTTACCGGGTTTTTATATTTCCAAAACACCTCCAGCAGCCCCTGGGTTATTTTCAGACTGCGCTCAATGGGTTGGTAGCAATCGGTATTGCCCGATAGCATAATGCAAACCGGCTTGTAATTTTTTTTGTTGAAATATTGCTCAAGCAGCTCGGGAGCATTGGACTTAATAATGATCTTCCGTTCAAAATCAAGCCCTGCACTAAAGCCGTAATATTCATGGGTATTACGGGCGTAACAATATATGCAGCCATGCTCGCAACCCTGGTAAGGGTTTATAGAGTACATATGGCTAAGGTCGGGACTATTTGATTCGCTTACTATTTTTTTTGGCGTTTCCTCAAAAAGCTGCGTGTTGCTATTCTCAAGCAAGGGTTCGTCAATACCCTCAATATGATCAAGTACATACTTGTTTTTCAGGAACTTATTGTGCGTGTTTACCTGTGCACCCCGCCCCTTAAAAAAATCCGGATTTTCCTCATGTGACATTGAACAAATTTGCTAAATTAATTAGCAAATTACAATTCGATCAGTTTATTTTTTATGCTGTATAAAACCAGCCCTACGCGGCTTTTGATCTGGAGTTTTTCAAAAAGCTGATCGCGGTAACTATCAACAGTGCGTACGCTGATGTTCATGGTTTCGGCAATTTCCTTATAAGTAAGCTCGGTGCCGGTAAGGCGAAGGAACTCAATTTCGCGCGGGTTAAGTTTGATGTTCTCTAACTTGCTGTTAAAGTTGGTGATCAGATGGCGGGTTACAAACTCCGGATAGTAAAGCTCGCCCTGCGAAACTTTCAAAAGGGCGTCTTCTACTTCATGGGGCTCCGAGTCTTTGAGCAGGTAGCCTTTTACCCCCATTTTTACCATCAGCAGCACCTTATCTGCGTCTTCAAACATGGATAATATGATGATCCTCACATTTGGATGTTTGGCCCTGAGTATTTGGGCTGCTTCAACACCATCCATTACCGGCATGCTGATATCCAGCAGTATAATATCCGGAACAGTACCGCTGTTTATAGTGCTAATCAGTTCCTGCCCGTTGGCTGCCTCAAATAGTATATTGTATCTTTTAAAATTGGTAACAAGAGCAGCCATGCCACTCCTGAAGAGCTTGTGGTCATCAACTAAGGCTATTTGAATGGGTTCCTTTAGCATAAATTTGTTGTACCAGGGGATTGAACGACAATTTTATCCGGCAACCCTTATCCGGCGAACTGTCAATACTTATCGTTGCGCCTACTAAAGCTGCCCTGTTTTCAATGTTCCGCAATCCCGAACCGCCCTTATTATCAACCTTTTCGGTATTGAAACCAGCACCATCATCTTCGATGAGCAAATTAAACATTTGTGGAGTATAATACAAACTGATTTTAAGGTTAGCTGCCTTAGCGTATTTCAGGGTATTATTCACCGCTTCCTGGAAGATCCGGAATATCACCAGCTCACGTTGTTCACCCAAACTGTATACATCACCTTCCACCTCAAACGCAACATTGATAATACCACTGCGGGTTAAACGTTCGGTTTCGGTTTCAAGGGTTTTTATAAGTCCATATGAGCTGATGTGCTCAAAACTCATACTTTTTGAAAGGTGCCGCAAATCATTAATAGTTTGCGAAACCAGCTCACGATTTTCATTTACACGGGCTTTTTTTTCGTCATCGAGGCTATTGTTGAGCAAGCCGAGGTTCAATTTTACAAATGATAGCACCTGGGTAATATTATCATGGATCTCGCGGCTTATATCATTAAGCGTTTGCTCCTGGATCTCTATCTGCGTTTTGAGCATCTCCTGCTTAAATGAAGCTTTCAAATTTTCGCGTTCAAGCAGGTTTTTATTCTGCTTTTTTTGGTACATGAGCATAAAGCTAACCATGAACACCCCTAACAGAAGCAATAAAGCAGTACCTGCAATTATTATGAGGATAAATTGTTCTTCCTGAAAAAGCATATAAAGGAGAATGAAAATAGGCCGTATAGCATTAATGAGTTAAGATCTAACAATGTCATGGCTATCAAATAAAAATGATAATTGTTTTTATACACCATGAAGCTGAAGCAAGAGTAATAAAATGTCATTGCCAAATAATAGAAAAAAATCCCCGTTATCGCCAAAAACGGAGGGTGTGATATTAATTCTATGTATTCGTCACTATCATCATTTAATAATCTATAGTAATAATCACAAACAAGCCAAAGGCCAAATATATTCTGTATAACTATCGCGATGGTTGCCCTGTGCCAGAAACCCTGAATGAAAAATATATCAATAAGCGTCAGCCCAACAATAACACCCGCAGCTATATATACAAACTTTTTACGTTTAGCCCGATCATCAAATGACATAATGAACATTGTATAACAAGCAAACTCTAATATGTCATTGAAGTTATTACACCACGCATTGGTATGGTTAATAATAAGCAGTTGAAAAATAGCCGGATAATTGTAAAATACCCCAAAAGCTAAAAAGGGTAAAAACCATTTAAAATTTTTGTCAAGCGACTTATACGTGAATATACAGCATATAAAAGCCACTACAAACATCACATAGTAAAGGGAATCAAGCATGAACGCTAAAATAATATATAATAGCATTCATGCAGCTTACAATTTTATCAGGATTGACATGTCGGGGGGCAATCCTTGCTTGATTTTAAAGCAGCTAACCCGCTTACTGCCAGGCCTGCCACCTCATCAGATTGTATAGCATCTATATGCTGATCTGCGCCTTTCCCTGCCACTGTACCAACTATTGCAACCGATGTCTGATGCGGTGCGTGCTTGTGGTCTGCATCATGCACTCCAAAATGTATCCTCACACCTGTAGCTTCCGGTGGCAAATTGTTAACAAACTCTTTCAGTTTATCTATCGGGAGCCACGTCGATTCGGTATCATTAACGCCATGATGCCCATCAATAACTGCTTTTCGGGTGCTTTTGTACCGCGCAACCATTTCCCTTGCGGTTTTTAAGTCAATAGGTTCCATATAATTTAGGGTGTCTTTAAATTAGGTCTAATCTAACTAATTATAATAAAACAAGCTATCCGTCATTTCACCGTTTTTTTACCCCGTTTAAACACCGAAATTAACCACTAATCTACAACACAATACCTTATATTATACGTTAAAAAGCCATGCGCAAGTTTTTACAAAAGCTGTTAACTAAACCGGTGGCCCGCCTGGCCGACAGGCTCTCATCACGACCAGACAAAAGACGGGTTGACAGGTCATTGAACCGCTTATACAAAAACCTACTGAAAGGATCGGGTAAAAAAGGCCTTTTAATTCCGTTAAACGCGGAAAGCGATAAATTCATCATCCTGTCTGATCAGCATAAAGGTGCGCGGGATGATATGGATATGTTTGCCCTTGCCGAGCAAAATTATCTTGCGGCACTTGATTATTACCACAACCAGCAATTCTTCTACATAAACCTCGGGGATAGCGAAGAGCTTTGGGAAAACCTGTTCGTCACCATTAAAAAGTACAACAAAGCCACTTTTGAAAGCGAAAAACGATTCATAAAACGTAAAGCGTTTCTGAAAATTTTCGGCAATCACGACCTGTACTGGGACAATGACCCTTTAGCCAAAGTAGGCTTAAAGCAAGTTTATGATGAAGTAATTAAAATATACGAGGGAGCTATTCTGCAAACAACGCTTCATGACAAACCATTAAATATCTTTTTAACCCACGGTCACCAGGGCGATCTGCAAAGTGATGGCAACTGGTTCAGCAAATGGTTTGTGTCCGATATCTGGGCACCATTCCAGGCTTACCTTAAAATCAATCCTAATACCCCGGCAAATAATGACCTGCTCAAAACGGATCATAACCGCATCATGTATGAATGGAGCCTGAAACAAAAAGATACCCTGCTCATAACCGGGCACACACACCAGCCGGTGTTCAGGTCGTTAACCCATCTCGAAAAGCTGTATAACGATATCGCGAAGGCAAAGAAAGCAGGAGACGATAAACTGGCAGATGAATTAAGCAAGCAGATCGTAAACAGGCAGATCAAGGGCGATGTAGTGCCTGATTTCAGTGTCTACGACCCGAGTTATTTTAACAGTGGATGCTGTTGCTACGATGATGGCGATATCACAGGCATTGAGATAGCAGATGGCCAGATCCGCCTGATCAAATGGGAATACAACGCATTAAACCAAAGCGAAAGGACAATATTGGAAGAGTGTGGATTGGAGGAACTGTTTTAAGGATGAGGTGAAAGGCGAAAGGTAAAAGGTAAAAACAGCTTACTAAAGCAAAATCATATTAATCTTTAAATCCTAAAAATCACGGTTCAGAAAAAATCAACGAAATCAGCGGAATCAAAAAAATCAACGGTCAGCCTTCCATCATAAAAACAAAAAGCTCTTTAGGGCCGTGGGCGCCCAAAACCAGTGTCTTTTCTATATCAGCCGTACGGCTGGGGCCGGTTACGGTGCTGATCATGGATGGCAGCTGATTCCCATATTTAGCTTTGATAAGTTTAAAGCCGTCTTTCAGGTCCATCACCATTTGTGAGGTATAAGCCAGCACAATGTGTACAGAAGGGTAGATGCTTAGCCTGCGGCCGGCCATATTGCCGTTTGAGAGCAGAATACTGCCATTACGGGCAATTAAAGCTTCGCAAAGGGTAAATCCAACTTCGGCTTGTTCAAAGTCTTTATCTGTTTCGAAATGCGGGTATTCAAACTGGTTCAGGATCTCCTGCAGTTTTGGTTCCCAGCAGTAAATTTTATGCCATTTACGCTCTTCGGCAAGGGTGAGCAGGTTTTCGATAAACTGCAGCTCATCTTCACAAAAAACAAACTGACCTGATACATTAGTGAACTGCTCGGCGAAGATCACCTCCGGCATTTCGTCGGTAGGGGGATAAAGGGGCAGGTCTTCCAGTTGAGGGTATGGGTTATCCCTTTTCTCCAAAAGCGCTTTCCTGATTTTTTTAAGCAGTTTTTCTTTTGATGTGGTGATATCCCTCATGGCTAAAAAAAGCAAAAGCCACCAGCTTGGCCGGTGGCTTTGTATTATAATTTTAAATTAAAGTTTCGGATCCTCGCTATCTATTCTTGAAAGCTCAGGATTAGTCAGCGTGTCGGGAATAGCGTTGTTATCCACATCGGGGTTTAACGCGGCCTCGCCGTTTACAAACTTATCATAAGTAGTACGCTCATCAAATGGACGTTTGCCTAATATCTCCTCAAGGTCACTTTGGAAAAGGACTTCTTTTTCCAACAGTTTTTGAGCAATGCTTTCTAAACCTTCGCGCTTTAAGTTAAGGAGGTCTTTGGTTTTTTGATAAACCTCATCAACCAACTTACGTACTTCGTTATCTATCATTTCGGCAGTAGTATCCGAGTATGGTTTGTTAAACTGATACTCACCCTGCGGATCATAGAATGATACGTTACCCACATTACCGTTCATACCATAAATTTTGGTCATGGCATAAGCAAGTTTGGTAATGCGTTCCAAATCGCTCAATGCACCTGTAGAGATCTTACCGAAAACAATATCTTCAGCAACACGGCCGCCCATTGATACGCTCATTTCATCAAGCAATTGTTCGGTGGTATATAAAAACTGCTCTTTTGGCAGATATTGGGCATAACCCAACGCTGCAACACCACGGGGAACGATAGATACCTTAACCAATGGATCAGCATGTTCCAGGAACCAGCCTGCAATAGCGTGACCAGCTTCGTGGTAAGCAACAATTCGTTTTTCTTCGGGAGAAATGATCTTGTTCTTTTTCTCCAAACCGCCAATAACGCGGTCAATAGCATCCTGGAAATCGGTCATATCAACCGACTCTTTATTTTTACGGGCAGCGATCAGCGCGGCCTCGTTACAAACGTTAGCAATTTCGGCACCTGCAAAACCCGGAGTTTGTGCCGATAATTTTTTGGCATCAACACCGTCAGATAATTTGATAGGTTTCAAGTGAACTTTAAAGATCTGCTCACGACCGATCAAATCCGGTTTATCGATAGATACCTGCCTGTCGAAACGTCCCGGACGCAATAACGCTGAATCCAGTACATCCGGACGGTTAGTAGCAGCTAAGATGATGATACCCGAATCGGTACCGAAACCATCCATTTCAACCAGTAACTGGTTCAGGGTGTTTTCACGCTCATCGTTACCACCTACTATATTGTTTTTACCACGGGCACGACCGATAGCATCGATCTCATCGATAAAGATGATACATGGCGCTTTATCTTTTGCCTGTCGGAACAGATCACGTACACGTGATGCACCCACACCTACAAACATCTCCACAAAATCCGAACCTGAAAGGGAGAAGAAAGGCACCTGCGCCTCGCCGGCAACAGCTTTAGCAAGCAATGTTTTACCTGTACCCGGTGAACCTACAAGCAGCGCGCCTTTAGGGATTTTACCACCCAGGTTAGTATATTTCTTAGGATTTTTAAGGAAATCCACAATCTCCATTACCTCCTGCTTGGCTTCTTCCAAACCGGCAACATCATTAAATGTAACGGTTACCTGGGCTTCTTTATCAAACAGGGTTGCTTTTGATTTACCAATGTTAAAGATCTGGCCGCCCGGACCACCGCCCGAACCACCGCTCATACGGCGCATGATAAAGATCCATACACCGGCAAACAAAATCACCATGATAACACCCTGTACCAGCCAGTTTGATAACAGGCTTTCATGGCCCTGCTCAAATTGCAATGATACTTTTTGGTCATCAGGTACATCTTTCTGGGCATCAGCAATTGACTTTTTCAGGCTCTCGTAAGAAGCATCTGTAAAAGTGAACTGCGGGCCGCTGCTGGTATTACTTGTATTAAAAAAGTTTTTGTCTTTAGATACGTTGCTGGCAAAATATGGCTTTGACAAGCTTTGTTGTTTAATGTACACATCTGCCATTACCAGATCGCCGCTTTTATAAGCTACGATTTTTTGAACATCATTGGTACGAAGCATGTTTGCCTCAAACTCCTGAAAAGTAACCGGTTTGCCCGATCCGCCGTTCAACAAGGCCGGAATCAGTAAAAAAGCCAGGATAACAATACCATATAACCACATGATATTGAATTTAGGCGGCTTTGGTGAGGGCTTCTTGTTCACAATTTTTCGGATAGTTCTTGGATTTTCTGATTTAGAATCTTTAATATCTTTCATTTCTTTTAACGAGCTCAAACTTACAATCTATAATTTAAATTTTACGCGGTAACAGTAAGACTATGCGTTGAGCCTTTTTGTGACGGTTGTTTATGCACTTTTATAATATTTAATATCGGCATCGCCCCACAAATCCTCCACTCCATAAAACTCACGTTTATCGGTCCTGAAAACATGGATCACAACATCCACATAATCAAGCAGTATCCACTCGCCATACTCAAGACCCTCTTTGCGCCAGGGCTCGGTTTGGGTGGCTTTGAAAATTTCATCCTCAATGCTATTTGCTATAGCTTTTACCTGTGTCGACGAATCAGCATGGCAGATCACGAAATAATCTGATACCGAACTGAATATATTACGAAGGTCTAACCTTATAATATCATTGCCTTTTTTCTCCTGGATACCATGTATTGCCAGCTCCGAAATATAGGCAGATTCACTTAACACTTTGTTTTTTACCATCAAAAAGAATTAGTTTTGAACGTTTTTGAGTATAAAATTATTACACCTTGCAAAATAACATATTTTCAGGATTATTTGTTGGTCAAAATTTGGTAACAATTAAACAAGTTGACTCAACAAATAGTTTTCTTAAAAATCTATTGTCAAATTCCAAGCCAGTACCCGAAGGTACGGTCATTATGGCAGAAGAGCAATACGCCGGTCGTGGCCAGCAGCAAAACACATGGCATAGCGAACCCGGAAAAAATCTTACTTTCAGCCTTTTATTAAAGCCCCATTTTTTATCCGTTGGCGATCAGTTTGATCTGAACCGCGCAGCAAGTTTAGGTGTGTATGATGCTTTGCAACCTATTTTGGGCGATCAATTAAAAATTAAATGGCCTAATGATATTTATTACGGCGACAGGAAACTTGGCGGCATGCTCATTGAAAATACCATACAGGGTACGCAGCTTAAAGACTCGGTTATTGGCATAGGATTGAACATAAACCAGGAAAATTTTCCATCCGGGGCTTCAAATGCCACTTCTGTCAAACAAATCTTACAAAAGGATTATGATTTAACCCTGTTATTATCGGAAATTTGCAAATACATTGAGGTATACTACCTTAAATTAAAGGCCGGACAAATTGATTTTGTAAGGAATGCTTATTTAAGTCGACTATACTGGTTAAACGAGGTTAAAAACTTTGAGTCAAACGATGGCGTTTTCAATGGCACTGTAAAAAACGTGCTGCCAAACGGCTTGCTTGTAATTGAAGATACTAACGGCAGGCAACTGGAGTTTAACCTTAAAGAATTGAAATTTTTAAACAAATAAATAACTACAAAACACAAATGAAGAAACTATTGGTATTGGTAACCGCGCTTATTATCAGCGCCGGCGCTTACGCCCAGATCGAATCGCCGGTAAGGTGGTCGTATGCGGCAAAAAAGGTAAATGACAAAGAAGCGGTGGTATTTTTAAAAGCAACCATACAAAACGGCTGGCACATTTACTCGCAAACCGTAAAAGACGGCGGCCCAATAAAAACCTCATTTGATTTTACCCCGTCAAAATTATATGCCGCTGTTGGCAAAACTACCGAGCCAACTCCTGTAACCAAATACGAAAAATCATTCAGCATGAATGTAAGTTATTTTGAAAAGGAAGTTGTTTTTAGCCAAAAAATTAGTTTAAAATCGCCCAAAGCAACAGCAGTTACAGGCAAATTAACCTACATGACCTGTAACGATATGAAATGCCTGCCACCAGAAGATGTTGATTTCACTATCCCTTTAGGTAAATAATTCAGCACCCCTTAACAGTCATGAAATTATTAAATAAAGGTGCTTCCCTGCGCGCCGGGCTTATCACATTAATTACCCTGATCATCCTTAACATAGCCGGAGCAAACCCGGTTTATGCTGTGCAAAAAAAAGCTGCCGATACTACAGTATCAGCAGCCGATGTTACATTTACTGATATCCCCACTGCTGCTGATAGCATAGCCATCAGGAAAAAGCAAGCCGATTCGGTAAAAAAGGCAGAAGCGGCTAAGGTTACCAAAACAGCTGCCAGTGCTTCAAAAACAGCAGAAAAGCCAAAATCACTTTGGCAGATCTTTATTGAAGGCTTGTTAGGCGGTTTCACCGCGGTAATTTTGCCTTGTATCTATCCGTTGCTGCCTTTAACAGTGAGCTTTTTTACCAAAAAAAGTGGTAGTAAGAGCAAGGCTGTTATGCAATCGCTTATCTACGGCGTATCGATCATCGTAATTTATGTTACTTTAGGTTTGTTGATCTCTATCATTTTCGGATCAGACGCGCTTAATGAACTGGCCACAAACGGCATATTTAATATTTTCTTCTTTTTACTGCTCATTGTGTTTGGTATTTCCTTTTTGGGTGCCTTTGAAATTGTACTGCCAAGTAAGCTGGCCAATAAGCTGGATGAAAATTCGGATAAAGGCGGTCTTGCAGGCATATTTTTCATGGCTGCAACACTTGTTGTGGTTTCATTCTCTTGTACCGGTCCTATTATAGGTACATTGCTGGTAGATGCTGCGTCAAAAGGCGACCGCCTTGGCCCGGCAATGGGCATGTTCGGCTTTTCACTGGCCTTAGCTTTGCCATTTACCATATTCGCTTTATTTCCTTCGGCACTGAAAACCCTGCCAAAATCGGGCGGGTGGCTTAATAGTGTTAAAGTTGTACTGGGTTTCCTTGAGCTTGCCTTTGCATTGAAGTTTTTATCAAACGTGGATCTGGCTTATCACTGGAACTGGTTCGACCGTGAGATCTTTTTATCACTATGGATAGCCATTGGTTTGATGATCGGGCTTTACCTGATCGGCAAGATCAAATTCTCGCACGACAGTGATGTAAAATACCTTACTATCCCGCGTACCTTTCTGGCTATAGTTGTGTTTGCATTTGTTATTTACATGATCCCGGGCTTATGGGGAGCGCCTTTAAAATCAATCAGCGCGTTTTTACCTCCTGAAGCGACACAAGATTTTAACCTGTCAAGTATTCCGGATGGATCTGGATCAGCAGCAGCAACTCCATCGGCTGCTATACCTGCAAGCATTGGCGAACGCAAATATGCCGCGAACTATACCCGTATTAAAACCAAGGGACTGGATGCATGGTATGATTACGATCAGGCGCTTCAGGTTTCAAAAGCCCTGCATAAACCAATACTAATTGATTTTACCGGCTTTAACTGTGTTAACTGCCGTAAAATGGAAGCAAACGTATGGTCAGATCCGCAGGTGTTTAGCCGCATTAAAAATGATTTTGTGCTGCTTCAACTGGTTGTTGATGACAAAGCAGAGCTACCTGTTGCAGAACATTTTGTATCAGATTACAGCGGCAAAAAGATCACCACTCTTGGCGGTAAATGGAGCAATTTGGAGGCACAACGCTTCAATTCAAATTCGCAGCCATTATATGTGATGCTTGACAGCGATGGCAACTTACTTAAGGATGCTTCGGGAGCTGAAATACCAACATCGCCGGCTAATTATGACATAGCCAGCTACCTTAAATTTTTAGACAGTGGCATAGCTGCTTACAAAAAATAGAGACCTGGTTAAAAAAATAAGTGTAAATTCGCGCAAAATTCAAATTCCGCGTTTTATTGGTTAGCGGGGTTTAAATTGATAACAATATTTACAACCCTAATTAGTTATGAATAGGTTAGCCTGTTTATAACCAAAACAAAAAAATGACTCAGATCAAAAATATCGGCGTTTTTACTTCAGGTGGTGATGCACCAGGGATGAATGCTGCCATAAGGGCGGTTGTACGTGCCGCTATGTATTACGGAATTGAGGTTACGGGCATCCGCCGTGGTTATGACGGTATGGGCAAAGGCGAATTTGTTCCTATGAACCGTAAATCGGTTTCAAATATTATACAACGTGGCGGTACTATCCTTAAAACCGCAAGGTGCGATGATTTCAGAACACCGGAAGGTCGTAAAATTGCTTATGAACAACTGGTAAATAACAAGGTTGATGCATTGGTAGCTATTGGCGGCGATGGTACTTTTACTGGCGCTAAAGTTTTTGGCAGCGAATATGACATCCCGGTTGTTGGCCTGCCAGGTACAATTGATAATGATCTTGTAGGTACCGACTTTACCATTGGTTATGATACCGCTATTAACACTGTTGTTGATGCTGTTGATAAGATCAGGGATACTGCCGAATCACACGACCGTTTATTTATTGTTGAAGTAATGGGCCGCGACTCAGGACTGATCGCTTTACGCACCGGTATCGCAACCGGAGCCGAAGCTATCCTGATCCCCGAAAGCAAAACCGGGCTTGAAGGTTTATTTAACCGCCTTGAGTTTGGCCGTAAAGATAAAACATCACGTAT
>Ga0163162_10001217_pt1 | contig 24052 bp, 20 predicted proteins | sample S55metaG_FD_115310 | JGI IMG/M metagenome (GOLD analysis project Ga0163162, IMG submission 115310) | Switchgrass rhizosphere microbial communities from Kellogg Biological Station, Michigan, USA - S5-5 metaG | ecosystem: Host-associated > Plants > Roots > Rhizosphere > Soil | place: USA... | reverse complement strand
TGACCTGACGATCCAGTTCGGCGATGACCCGGCTCATTTTGATCAGCTCGGGACGCGTGCCGACGAGTGTCATGACCTTAAGCATCGAGTTGCTCCTTGATGTAATCAAGCTTGAGTAGCAATTCCTTGATGCCGGGTACATCCAGGCGCTCGGTATTGTGCGAGGTGTAGTCGTAGAATTCGGATATACGCTCCTCTCCTTCAACAAAGTACTTGTTGTAGTTCAGGTCACGGTTGTCAGCCGGAATCCGGTAGTAACGTCCCATGTCCTCGGCCTTGGCCATTTCCTCGCGAGAAACCAGCGACTCGTAAAGCTTCTCGCCATGGCGTGTACCGATGACCTTGACCTCGTTTGTCTTGCCGAACAGCTGCTTGAGCGCTTCGGCCAAGTCGCCTACGGTCGAGGCCGGTGCTTTCTGGACGAACAAATCGCCTTGCTGGCCGTGTTCGAAAGCATGCAAAACCAGATCAACCGAATCTTCAAGCGACATCAGGAAGCGGGTCATCTCCGGGTCGGTTACCGTCAACGCCCCGCCCTTACGAAGTTGGTCAACAAACAAGGGAATCACTGAGCCGCGCGAGGCCATGACATTGCCGTAACGTGTCGCACAAATGACTGGGCCTGAAGCCGGGATCATGCGTGATTTAGCGACCATCAACTTCTCGGACATCGCCTTGGAGATGCCCATAGCATTGATCGGATAGACAGCCTTATCGGTACTCAACACCACAACTCGCTGCACACCGCTGGAGATAGCCGCGTTCAGCACATTCTCGGTACCCAGCACGTTGGTGCGCACCGCTTCCATCGGATAAAACTCACAGGACGGAACCTGCTTCAGGGCCGCAGCATGGAAGATGTAGTCCACACCCACCATGGCCTGATCCAGGCTATCGCGATCACGAACATCGCCGATGTAGAACTTGACCTTGTCGTTGGCCAAGGCGATACGCATATCTTCCTGCTTTTTCTCATCACGACTGAAGATGCGAATCTCGCGCACAGCGGTATTGAGAAAACGCCTGAGGACCGTATGGCCGAAAGAACCGGTGCCACCGGTGATCATCAATACCTTGTCGTCGAACATGTAAACCCTTCCGAATTCGTTAGCGAGTGGCGTGCATCAACTCGATGAGCTGGGGCCAGGTTGGAGCTTTGTATCCAGTTGCCTGAGTGAAGCGCTCACTGTTGAGCGAGCGATCGATCACCAACGCTGCGTCTGGGCGAATCTCAATGGATTTGCCATATTGGCTGGCAATCAGTGTCAATAGATCGAGCTTGGCAATTGGATCTGCGGACACATGATACAGGCCATTGAGCTCCGGGTGCGGGAGGACGAAGTCTTTCATCACTCGGGCCAACTCAGCGGTGGGCAAACCTGAAAAAATCGCCCGGGAAAAACCTCGCGTAGTACCTTCTTGTGACAGAAACCAGTCCAACAGCGAGTGGTTGGAGTTCAGTTCGTGCCCAATGATCGAGGTACGCAAAGTGATTGCGTGAGGCAAATCGTGGAGTTCGCCGATGTACTTCGATTTACCGTAGAGGTCCTCGGCGTCCGAAATATCGCTTTCCAGATAGCCACCCTTGCCTCCGGAAAAGACACAATCGGTACTGATGTGGATGAGTCGTGCATTACTCAACGCACAGAGTCGTGCGAGTCGATGCGGCAACATGGCGTTGATTGGCAATGCGGTCAGCGGATCCTTGGCATCGGCCAGTTGCTTGATCAGCCCTACACAGTTAATTACAACGTCCGGCCGGACCTTCGCCAATACCGCGACGAGCGCATCCTGATCGAGAACATCCACGCCGGTGAGCAGGTGCGACTGGTGTTGCGGCGAAAAATTCCGCAGCGCGGTATTGCTTCGTACGGTACCCCATGTGTCGTGTTCGGCATCCCCCGAAAACACGCGGAACACTGCGTTACCGAGCATGCCAGTGACTCCAAGAACCAAAATCTTCATATCTATCCCTTAACCTCGAGCCGTCTTAACGACGCCCGGACAAACCAGACAATTTGAGTCGCAAGCGACTCAAAAGATGTTGAGCAAACAGTCGTTCATCTACGCCCATGATAAAAAAGCTGAACAACATTGCCGGCAATATCAGAATGAAATGCCACGAATAAAACTCTCTATCGTCGCGACAGAGCCAGGCAGTGACAACGACTATCAGAAAACCAGCCAGCCAATACAGAAGTTTTCGCCCCTTCAGTGCCACGCCATGACTGAGTCGCAGGCGTGATGTCAAGAATACAAGATAGAACCCATAGCTGGCGAAATACGCAAAGCCGACCCACTCAAGCCCATAGGGCAGAAGCCACAGGGACACCGACATAAAAATCATACTCCAGAGGGCCTCGGCCATCGCAAAACCTTTCATGTCGGCACGCGCGACCAGCGCCGTTGAGATAACCCAACCCAAGACCCTGACAAAATCCCCAATAAGTACCCAGCGCAATACATCAAGTGAAGGGAGAAATTCATGGCTGAACAGAACAGACACAATAAGCGGCTTCATCACCACCAGGCCGCATATAAGCGGTAGCGATATTAACAGCGCGAAATGAAATGCCTTGGCTAAGGCCGAATGTAACTCACGCCCCCCAACAACTTTGCTGAGTTCAGGTAACAGATAACTTTGTAACGATGTCAAAAACAACGCAAGATACATTGCACTGATACTCCACGCCGCATCAAACTGCCCGGCGCCCTCCAATCCATAGAGACGTACGATGTAACTTCGGACGATCAGCACACTGCCCAGCGTTAGAAACAGTGACAGTAAGGACGGTAGCGCGACTTGCAGGAATCGCACGGCTGCGCCTCGTGTCGCTCCGCTCGGCGCAATCGCTTTTATGCCTCTGAAATAACCTTGGCGTCGAACATAAAAAAAAGCGGCGATCAATCCAAGCAATGGCCCGCCGGCCAGAAAAAGAACCATGGCATTGGAGTTACCGCGAGCATAGACAAGGCCTACCGGTAACGCGACAAGCGCAGCCCCCAGGCCAGTGAGCATGGTCACTATGCTCAGTGCCCCAAATTCCATTTCGGCCGTCAGCACGCCTCGAAAGAAAAAAAGTAGTGCACCAAGGACAATCGGGATAATCAGCCAGCGAATAGCGGACGCATGCTCGCCTGCGAAAATCCAGGCGGCGATAAAATCAGCAGAAATTAAAATAGTTATTGAAAGTAAAACACTCGCGAGGATAAAAATATAGAAAGACGATATGAAAAATTGGCGCTTTGCAATCCCTTTATGGCTGCTTAGCCCTTGAACTACAGCGTTCTGGCCTCCAATGGAAGCAATGGATGAAAGCATCTGCTGCAAATGCCGCAGTATAGAGTACAGCCCTACGCCCGCAGGCCCAGCTAGCACGGCGAGTAGCTTCACCGCGACCGCACCTAGCACCAAACCAACAAACTGCCCTACGGCGGTTTTCAACGTAGACACCGCCATGCCTGGCTTCATTTATAATCACCAGTCTTACACAGAACCGGAACAACGGCTCTACGCTCAAAAAGAAGAAAGGCCAATACTACATATATAAAGAGTCCCCCACTAAGAAGCGTAGCGGTGAGCGAACTCACTGATGCCACGAAAAAACACACAATACTCGAAACCATCAATATCTGATTTCCAGAGGAAAATATGCATGCCGCGCAGAATGTGAAGATCAGGCAGTAAACCACCACTCCCGCCCACCCGAACGCAAGTTTGGCATCTACAAAAAAAGCGGTATTGGCGGCACCTGCACCTCCAGGAGACGCACCAAACTCGTAAACATAAACCATCTTCTCAAGCAGCATTTTCGGCTCACCATAAAGAAGGTGAACAAAGCTAATCGAACGGCCTAACGACAGCTTTCCATCCAACACTTCTCGATGAAAACCTAGCCAATCGTAAGCCGTTATGTAAGGGATCCATACGACTCTATTTAACAAAATAATTAGTTTTCCGGATACCTCATCTGCGTCAACCGTAACTTGTCCGACCCCAAACTGATCTTGAACCATATTCGGCAAAAAAAATCGCCCGGGGCGTCCCATCGCCTCCTGAATTGGCAGGCCTGGCGGTATTGAAACTTCCATAGGATGTTCTTCCTTGAGTACAGCATTCGCACCTTTCATTCGCGCATCCCCGACGCCGCCCATGGCAAGAAGGGTCATGGCACCAATGCTTGCAACCATTAAGAGAATAACCAAAAACGCACTCAACCATTTCCTCGAAGTAAAAAAAAACAATATACAGGGAAGAAATATAAATACCGGTGCTGCCTTTTCCAAAGACAACATCGAGAGCGCGAGCAGCGCGATTAAAAGCCAATAACGAAACTTTGAATTAAAAACAAATGCGGCAACCAGAACCAGCGGCATCACAGAGCGCCCTAAAATAAAAACCGCATATCTAAGCAAGCTCTCATACCCCTCTAATCCCGCTAGGAATTGACCGCGTGCCTGCGCAATATCCATTAATGTCCCGCCCTTCAGGGCGACCATTGCAGGCACGGCGTCCGCCAGATGAACAGCATAAAAAAGACTTGTTGCATATATACAAAATGCAACAATCGACAGGCGATACCAAACCACGCGAGAAATTCGAATGGATCTCGATATTTTCTGAGCTAAAAATAGGAATATTTGCGAAAAAAAACCATAAGAAAAAAAATAAATCAGACAAAACAACAAAATCAAGATTAAAAGCTCGATCGACTCCCGATCATGAAAAAGAACCAATCCCAGCAATGATGCAGGAAAATAAATCAATCCAATTAAAAAAACAGGAAGGGCTTTGACACTCGTGAAAAAATGGTTCAAAAAACACCTTCCTCATGATCTAAAAGGAAAAACATCTGCAAGCACTACAGCACTTATGACAGAAGGCGAACCAAATTGTTCACTTGGGACGGCATGTCAAAATTCGCATCAAAATAATCTCGCCCCGATTTCCCCATAGCCTCACGCTCGGCGACACCGAGAGCCTGCAGACGACGAATGTTTTCAACAAGAGGCAAGGCCTCCCCGGCTGCTGATGTCAACCCCGCGCCCGCCTCTGACACGACCCGCGCGCCCTCACCATTAATGCTGGCAAGAATTGGTCGACCTGCTGCCAAATATGCCTGGATCTTGCTCGGAACTGTTTGTGCAAACGCTTCGTTATCATTGAGCGAAACCAGCAATGCAGATGATTTCTCAAAAATTTTCGGCATCGCTTGCGGCACAAATCGCCCAGCCAGGATAAGGTTATTCAAGCCTAGAGCCTGCTGCTGTGACTGGAGCCACTCCAGGCGACTTCCGCTGCCCACGAGAACCAATCGGATTTGCGCATCCTCGCGCAAATGCAAGGCAGCCTCCACTAGAGTATCCAGAGCCTGAGCAGTACCCAGGTTACCCGCAAAAACCACACAGAAATACTGTTCCAGCAATGCGCTCAGTTCAGGAGGAACAGGAACCGCGTCCGCAGACGAATTTGCATCTATCGAGTTAGGGTAATAAATGATTTTATCGGGATCAGCATAGCGCGAAACCGGTTCAAAAAAGGCACGCGACTGCACCAACAAAATATCGCAGCAACGATAGATACCTTTAACCAGCCATCCAACAGCCTTGAGAGCATGAGGATTGCTGATAAAACCGGTAGCCTTGAGGCTCTCCGGCCACAGATCCTGTACCCACAGAGCAAGTTTTGCTCTCTTCAGCCACTTCAATGGAATCGCCGGAATAGCCTGTAAGACGGGTGACGGAGCAAACACCAAAATTGCATCAAACTCACGCTTGCGCAACATCCAAGGCAGAAACAACAAACCAGCCAAAACAAACGAAAGATAATTGAATATCAGGTTTTTCGCCCCGCCCTTACCTCGCGGCCACAGCGGTACTCTAAACACATCAATTTTGCCGAGATAACGTTCGTATTGGATGCCTTTGGCACTGTAGCCTTCGAAAATCCTGCCATCCGGGTAGTTGGGTTTTCCTGTAGCCACGACGATGTCATGACCCTGCTCATCGAGGGTCCGCACAATGTCGTTGATAATAAAACTTTCAGGCCAAAAGTATTGGGATAGAACGAGAATCTTCATAAGTAATCAGGAGAACTCAATCAATGATTCTGACAACATGATCGGCGATAGCAAGACTAGCAGTCAGCCCTGGGGATTCTATCCCGTAAAGGTTGATGAGCCCGCGCAGGCCATGGGTTTGTGAACACTGTATAAGAAAATCTTCCGCCGGCTGTCCCGGTCCTGAAAGTTTGGGGCGAATACCGCAGTAACCCGGCGTCAGGCGCTGCGGATCAAGCTTCGGAAAATAGCGTTGGATCGCCACCGCGAAATCGCTTCTGAGGTATTCTTCCACCTGATAGTCGACTGTGTCGGTCCAGGCGACGTCCGGCCCGAATCGCACCTGCCCCCCCATATCGATCGTGGCGTGCACTCCGAGGCCCGCCGTATTCATCTCTGGCATCGGGTAGATCAGACGTGTAAACGGTGAACGCCCACTGTAGGAAAAATAACGCCCCCGACACCATTGGGTTGTCGGTACATGACGCGCCTCAAGGCCGTCGATGTATGACGCGAGCTTACTGGAAAATATCCCTGCCGCGTTTATCACTCGCTGCACGCCTACGGAGAATGACTCGCCGCAGCTTTCACCCTCCGCCAGCCATTCCTCACCATTGCGTTGCAGACGGTTGACCCGAGTCTCCAGCGCAAGATCGGTACCATGTCGCTGCGCGTCACCGAGCAGGGAGAGCAAATATGCGTGGCTATCAATAATGCCAGTATCCACAGACATCAGGGCAGCAACACCGGAGACTGCAGGCTCTATCCGACGAAGCTGTGCCGCAGTCACTTCTTGCAAAGAATCAACACCTGACTTTTTTGCATTGTTCTGAAGGGCATCAAGCCCAGCGATTTCATCCGGGCTCACCGCCACGAGCAGCTTGCCAATCCGCCGATGCTCTACTTGATGGTCTACGCACCAGCGATACAATAAATCGCGCCCCTCTACACACAGGCGTGCCTTCAACGAACCGGGTGAGTAGTAGATACCAGCGTGAATGACTTCCGAGTTGCGGCTGGAGGTATGCGAGCCAATCCATCGTTCAGCCTCGACCACCAGCACACGCTGCCCGGAACGCGCCAGACGAGAAGCACAGGCCAACCCGATGACACCGGCGCCGATAACGAGACAATCATAAGAACTCATAGTGAGTGCCTTGTAAGAATCAGGATCTGGAAAGTAGACGCACGTAGACGTCGTACATCAGCTGCGCGTTGACTTCGATCGCGAAGTTTTCCTCTGCCCACTGGCGAGCCTGGCGACCAAGGGTCTGACGCAAGCCGTGGTCTTCTGCCAGACGCTGCAGGGCATCGGCAAGCAGAGCCGGGTCGGGCCGCGGGATCGCTAACCCGGTGATCTCGTGCAGCAGCGCGTCCGACACAGGATTTGTCACGGCTACAACGCTGGGGATCGAATAGAACGCAGCCTCGAATACCGGCCGCCCCGCCGCATCCAGATGAGAGGGAAAGCATAGAATGTCGAGTTGTGGGTAAAGCGACCTGACGTCGCCAATAAAGCCCAGCATACGAACATGCTTCTGCAAACCGTAGTCATCGATCATCCGTTCCACATTGGCTCGCACATCATCAGCAAAACCCAACTTACGAAGCACCCAGGCCTTCATCCCGGAGAGCTTGCGGGCATTTTCTCCAGCTATCAGGCACTCGATATCAACGTTACGTGCCTTTAGGATACGCATCGCCTCAATCAACTCGTAGATACCCTTGAGCGGAATCAAAACACCGAGGAACCCAACGCGCACAGGCTCTTCGGCATTTCGCGACGAGGGGACCAGGGCTTCGCTTTCGATCCCGAGACCGTTGTGCACGATGCTCAAGGGCAAGTCCGACGCCAGCGTTGCTGCGACGGTATGATCAATCGGCACGACAGCCTCGGCATAACGTCTCAACCAGGCGTTGACCAGCTTGGTACGAAAACCAGAGCCTGGAGCGCGCTGCAGAGATCGCACATGTACCAACATCGGCACACGCAGCAGCCATTTGGCCAGAATGGCCAAAGGCAGCAATGTCACTTCGTTGACATGCAACAAATCGAACTTTTCATGGCGCAAGCGCCAGATCGCCGTCAATGAAAACGGTAAAAGTAAGAGCTCCCGCAACAAAATAATCCAGCGTAGCCGGCGATAGTGGCTAAAACGCGTATTGTCGAACTGGCTAAGCCCCCTGACCGTGCGTACGTCCATACCGGCTTTGACAAAAGCCTCGCACACCGGACCATCCGGCGTCAGTACCGTGCCCTGTACACCCAGCGCATGCAAACGGGTGAACAGCTCGATAAGGCTCTTTGACGCGCCACCGAATGCAGCGACTGGATGCAGGTAAAGTATCCGTAGTGGTAACTTACTCATCGCAAACTACCGTACCAGCGTGCAAAATTGACCCAGCGCCAGACCTGCCACGTATAGGGCCGACGGCCCGAAACCACTGCATCGAAATGCTCGAGCAGTTTGGCCTGGTCAAGAAAGGGTAGCCCCAGATCCTCTTCCAGCCAGGGACGAAGTGTCTCCGCCATGCCCATCAGCCATTGCTGCTCGGGAGTCGCAAAGCCGATCTTGTCGCGACGATGCAGGACCTCCGCCGGCACGATCCCACGCAACGCCGAGCGCAGCAGGTGCTTGGTCTCACCATCCGGGGAAACCAGATATTCCTCTGGCAAGGACAGCATGAAGTCGGACAGGTTTGTGGTCAGGAACGGTACGCGGCTTTCCACCGAGAAACGCATCGAGTTGCGATCACCATGGCGAAGCAGGCCGAGCAAACCGCGCGTGTTCAACGAGGCTGCCAACGCGCTCATCATGCGGCGCCCCGGTATTTGTTGGGATGACGCATGCTTGGGGAAGCCGAGATGAACACCGCTTTCGCGCAACGGGCCCGGACGGATCCAGGCAGGGCAATTGTCCATACCGTTAAGCCCGCGCAACAGATCGTGCAGGCCGCCCTCGCTGTACTCGCCAACAACCCGTTTCAGGCCTTCCAGACGGCTGCGCCCCGGCCATTGCGACCATTGATTCAAGAAGCTCCAGGCTTCGCGCCATTGTCCGTTGTCCAGCAGGCTGCGAATACGTTGCCCCGCATATCCGCTGTACCCTCCCTGATTCTCATCGGCGCCCTGCCCTTCCAGGGTGACAGTAATGCCCTGTTCCTTGGCCTTCTTGAACACGCGATATTGGGCATAGATGCTGGTACTGCCAAACGGTTCGCCCTGCGCGGTAATCAGGTCTTCGAGATCGGCTGCCAACTCGTCCCCGGAAACAATCACCTTGTGCGACTTGGCACCGACGTGGGTGTTGATCTTGTCTACCCAGCTTTCTTCGCTGACCACGCTGCCCCGGGCAATATAGCTGAACGTGTTTATATCCGAATCCGGCTCAAGGTAGCGCATGGCGCAGACAATCGCAGAAGAATCGACACCTCCAGACAAGGCGGCACCGACCGGCACATCGCTACGCAAGTGCAGGCGCACGTTGTCGAGAAACATCTCGCGCAACTGATCGCTGGCGCTGGCAAAGCTTATGGATTGGGTTTGTACGATGGACGGCGTCCACCAGGGCTTGGGACTGGACACCTTGAGCATGGCGAGGTCGACTGTCAGCAACTGCCCAGGAAGCAGGCTGACCACGCCTTCGATGAAACTCTCCTGCCCGAAGTCGTATTCGCCATGCACCAGATAATCGTATGCACGTTGCCAGTTGAGCGTTGAGCGTTGCCCCTTCAGGGCTCGCAGGGCCGGGAGCTCGGAGCCGAAGATGAAAGCGCCATCCTCCAACGCATAGAAGAATGGTTTGATGCCAAAGGCATCGCGAACACAGGTCAGTGAATCTTCCTGGCGATCAAATACCACGAAGGCAAACATGCCCTTGAGCCGAGGTAGCGCAGCTTTACCCCACTGGCTCCACGCAGCCAGCAACACCTCAGTGTCCGAACGCGTGCGAAAGCATGCCCCAAGAACCTCCAGCTCTGCTCGCAACTCGATGTAGTTATAGATTTCGCCGTTGAATACCAGCCCGAAACGTTGATCAGCGGAATACATCGGCTGCTGACCCGAAGCGGAAAGGTCAATGATGGCAAGCCGAGTGTGACCAAGTACGACCGTGCCAGAGCCTAACGGGTGACGATCGAAGCCTTGATGATCCGGGCCTCGGAGATGCATCGCAGCCAGAGCGCCATTGACCCGGTGTTCTAGCTCCACAGGTGTAGCCCGCCAAAATCCTCCTGTAATTCCACACATCCTATTTGGCGACCTCTGCAATAAAATGCTGCGTTTTTTCGTAATCGTCCTTGATCTCGCGAGCAATACTCAGGGGGTCATGCCAGCGTTCAACGAATGCCCGGCTTCGCTTGCCCAAGGCGACAAGCGTCTCACGCGGCATCTGCAGCAAATTGCGCAAAGCGTCCTCTACCGTAGTGGGAGTAATCTGAAGAAAGGGCAGATCCGCTTTCATTTCAGGCGGAATGAACCCCAGGTCCTCATCCCGAATGTACACAAGCACTGGCTTGCCAAGTGCCATCAACTCCACCGCCAAACCGCCGTACCAACCAGCGAACAGCTGGTCTACCAGAACGTCTGCCGACTCATATATTTTCCGCGCTTCGGTGTTGCTCATACCTTCGACCAGCAGCAACTCGAACTCGAAGCCTTGAGCACGCAATCTCTCCAGCCCATGGAGAATAAGATCCGAACCTTTAACCTTCCGGTTACTTGGTGCATGCACGATTCGCAAAGGCCGGTTCTGATCTTGGGTATATGAAGGCACCCACTCATCCAGAAAGACAAGAGAGTAGGGAGTGAAACGTGCGCTCTCAGGAAGCACATGCAACAAATCCGGGTTCACCGAGTAAACCTGATGGGCGATACTCGAAAGCAATTTGATGTTGCGCCGCTTAAAGGCATCGGAAGCCGCGCAGTAGTAGCCTTCGTCTACCTGGCTGGCAATATTGATAGCGAAATGTTCGCGGCTGTAATCGCCCTGACGTGCATCATCGCCTTGGTAGGTGATAAACACAGCCTTGCCAAGCATACGAATGTAGGCGATTTCCAAGCGCTGCAGTGCGCGCAAGTAGCCGGCATAAAAAAGGCGCAGGAAGCCTTTAGTACCCTGACGCGGACTGAAACTGAAAGCATAAGCGTTTGCCAGCGTGGTCCCAGCGTTGTAATGGATTACATCGAAACGAGGGAGCAAGAATAGAATTGCCCCGATACGCTTCAGCTCTCGCATTACTAAACTTTGGCCTGGGCGATGTAGTTCTATATCGGCCGGATAGGCTAGGTAGTTCTGCGACACAACCAGGGAACAACTACGCACCCCCAACATCCGCAAGGCTCGACTGAGCGCTTGCGGGTTGCCGCCCACTGAACTGGGGGCATGAAGAACTTTTAGGTTACTCACTAACGACTCGATCGACGACGCTTTCGAATGAATGATGCATCCGTCCAAATTTTTCTTCCAAGCGAGAGGAGTCAACCATAAAATTGACAGGAGCTGAATCAAGGACGTTGAAGACAGGTGCCCGACCGATTGTAGTGCCAATCACATCACAAACTTCTCGCAAGCTAACGACACTTGGGCCTGCAACGTTCAAAACACCTGAATATTCAGAATCTACGACAGAGGAAACCAGGTCTGCGGCATCACCTACATACAAAGGGCAAAATGAAAACCCATTTTCACCTGCCAAATTGATGGGATCTCCATTTTTTATACTGGAGACCAGCCTAGGCATAAGCATGGACCCTTCCTGACCTTCTCCATAGATGAAGAAAAACCGCAAGATCGCTACATTCATAACGCTTTTATAAGCGCCTAGTATTAGTTCCGCCGAAATCTTAGAGGCGGGATATATACTTGATGCCTCGCAATCCAGTATTGGAGATTTTTCGGTAAGGGCACAATCAATCGGCTTATACACTCCACCAGTAGATGCATATACAAACTGTTTGCAGCCAACACGCTGCGCATAATCCACAAGCTTGAGGGTAGCAATCGAATTTACCGCGAACACATCCATCGAACCCGAAGGAAACTCTCTGAATCGTCGAGATTGTGCAAGATGCACAACTGCATCTACCTTGGCTGGCAGGTGGTCGCAAAAATCAGGATCTGTGAGGTCCAATTGTATATTAGTGACAGACGGCAATTGAGGCAGGTTTCTACCCACACTGTAAACATCCCAACCGTCAGGAACTGATGACGCGAGCGCCCGTCCTAACAACCCCCCCCCACCGGTCAACAAAACGGTTTTATGCAGCCTGGACATAACGCCTCCCAACTTTTATAGAAAAAATAGCCACAAGCAAAAACGCACATAACAAAAATAAGACTTTACTCAACCACAAGTCGTTCAATTTAAACACAAACAGCGCCGAAAAACCGAACATCACCAACACCATCCCTCCAGAAAATAACAAATCAACAACCCTAAACTTCATGGGAGACAGCTTCTGTGAAAACACAAAATAAAAAACCGTCAAAATAAAAACACTACAGAAGTTAGAAATAATTGCTCCAAAGAAATAAAATCTTGGTATCAAATACAAATTAAGAATAAAGCTGAATAGGGCGACCCCCCATGTCATCCAAGCAAAATAGTAAGTTTTTCTGGATAGAGAAATACCAATAGCAGTAAAGCTGGTTGTCGACTGAACGACACATGCGAAAGAAAGAACAAATATCCCCGGCACAACATTGCCATATTTTTCGGCGAAGAACATGTGAACAAAATCACCAGAAAAAACAGAAACCCCGGCAGCTAATAAAGACATCAACAACGTAAAAACAAGAAGAACTTCCCCGTAAATGGAGGAGTAATCCCATGGCCGAGACTCCTTTAGTTTAAAAACCAGCGGGGCCCAAGCTTGCCCAAATGCTAACGAGAGGAAGCCAACTAAAAATGAGATACGGACTGAAAAAGCATAATCCCCTACCGAATCAAGCCCGACCATAGAGGCAAGCATCCAGCGATCAAGCGAAGAAAACACCCAGCTTCCAAAGCCTACAAAAATAAACGGGATACCATAACGGAGCATTTTCCTCGCCAGCTCCGAATCAAAACCTTTAAACATAAAATCACGAAGCCAATATGAAAGAGAAACTGCAACAATGAAAAGAGCCAAAGCGTATCCATACAGATAACCCTCGACGCCAAAACCCGCTATGACAAAGGCAAGAGAAACAATAGCTGCGACACCTTTTGAAAAAAGGCTAGCCATCAAGTAACGAAATGGCTGAAAACGCAAACGGAAAATATCCTGAATTAACTGAGTAAAGCCAAGCATAGAGGCAATAGCAAATGCCAAAATAAAAACACTGACCGGATAATCTTGCCCAAAAAACAAATAAACAAGTAACAAGAGGAAAAAAGCAAAAAATTGCCATATCAGAAAAACTGTCAACCCTGTAGAGAGCCGAACGACCTCCGACACACCTGCAAACTCATCTCTTGAATAATAAAAAGCTTGAAGTGCATTTGAAAGACCTGAAGAACATAGAATGCACAGCAAAGCAATAGCAACTACGTACGTTTCAATCAGGCCGTAATCTTGCTTAACCAAAGCACTGGCGAGAAATAAAAAACAACCAAAGGCTATAACTCGAGAAAGAAACTCTCCCATCCCATAGATAAAGAAACTTCGTAAAACGCTATACATTACCTCTTACCTCAAGCTTTTCATTGATAGCGTTAAACATCGTACCGATAGCATCCAACGAATGATGCTTTTCAACATATAGTCGGCCACGCGCGCCTATCGCTCGCAGTTCCAACCGATCAACAACAAGTTTTTCAATAATCTGATCTAAATCTTTAGGAGAACATTTTATAAGTGGAAGTTCGTCGCGCTCAAGTAACCCAGCTCTAATGTAGAGCTCTTCAAGATCATCCCGTACGTAACAAAGAACAGGCTTACCTAAAGCCATTGCCTCGATAGCAAACATTGCATACCAGCCAATCACCAGCTGGTCCGCGACGATATCGCAATCGCTGATCATCCTTTTCAACTCAGCATTAGGAACTCCTTGAACCATGACAAGTTCGACGTCATGCCCCATATTCTTCAAGCGCTCAACCGCGATTTTAAAAAAGTGAGTACCTTTGATATTTTTATGATTCGGCGCATGAAGTATTCTCACAGGCCCAGTGGTATTAACTTCACCCCCAGGGGCCCAGCGATCCAAATCAATAGAGAAATGAGAGATACATAACGTATCCCAATGCTGCATGTAATCCACCCAATCACAACCAGAAATCACATGATCCGCATAGAGAGACCACATCCAAACTTTGCACCGAATCATCATACGGCGACGAAAGTGCTTTGGATAATCTTGATCCACTACGTGTTTGAAATATAACTCTCCACTTTTCTGCATATCTTGAACGTCACCACCGTAAGGCATAACTACCACCTTTACACCAGCAAGACGATACAAAAATGGTTCTAAAACCCACAGAACCCTAGCAGCATATAAACCACCGCCATTGAAATAGATATAAATTACTTTATAACGAAAAATAGAAAAAAAGTAGGGGAGAAAACTCAGCCGAATTGCACGAGAGATAAGCTTGTTAGAACTTATTAGCTTTACATCAAACTCATTGGTAATAAAATACAAAGAATCAACAAAAGTCTCCGCCTGCCATCCTTTTGACCTCAAAGCCTTTGCATGATAAACATTATTAATTAAAGGCTCTGGCCCCAAGCCTATTCCTATTGGCTTAGGAGTAAACCTCGCCAACAAAGCAGCAAAAAACACAAATGGAAGTAGAAACATCTCCCATAGGACCAGTATTAGATTTTTTAAAAGCCTGACCATTACTGCATTTTCTCAAAAGATAGAAAAACTTCCATTTTCGACTTTGACTCTGATTGAACGAGCTTAAAGCCGCCCTTCGAAAATAGTTTTATTATTTTCTCCGGAGTTTCAAAAAAGCTATGAAATGGATCAACACCACCGGGAGGGACACCCAAAACGGTCCAGTTCGGGTAAACATAGTATTTATCTACCGAGTAACCCTTTTTCCAGGAATTTAGACGACGACGCAGCCAGTCTTTACACCATTGAGTAAAGCTCATACTGCGATCACTCATCCAGACGACAACTCGCCCCCCCTTTTTCAAAACTCTATTGCTTTCCGCTACAGTTTTTTTGAGATTGCACACGTGATCCATACTAGTCGCAAACACAACGGTATCGACCGCAGAGGAAACCAATGGAATATATTCGCTACAAGCAACCAATCGAAGTCCGACGAAAGAGTCATCGTCTATTGGATCAAGACCAATAAACTTTGTATACTTAACATTATCAAAATCCAGATAACCAGGGCGAGCCATAACGCCGCAGCCAACATCAAGAATTACGCCACCAGCGCTATTGGAACCCAGAAACGCACGAAACCCCGCCACATCATCTCTATCTGGAAGAGAAATAGAACCTTCCTGAAGAAACTGATAGCTTATATACCCATTATTATTGAGAACTTTATTCAAAAGATAATCTTTCCGGTAGTTATCGAATAATTTTTTATCAAAATTCGATCTAACATAATTTTCCGAAAAAGAATATTTCTCACCACATTTCGAGCATTCAGCATCGCCTTTCACATCGACCGGAAGAGCAGAACTACAACCAATACACTGAAGCATAATCAAGCCCCAAAAGCATCTAAATATTTATCAAAAGAGATAAGCGACCAAATAAGTAGACGTTTATTCTCCTTGCCTGAAAAGTGCTGCTCGGCCAAACCCGAAACGCCTTTAAAATCCATATACTTATAAATAGGCGAGCTTGGCGCCAACTTCGCCTTTATAAATTCAATACTCTCACCTCTAAACCACGATGCATCCGGCGCAGAGAAACCTTGTTTTTCTGCCTTTGCAATATCAGCAGGGATATGCGAACTCATTACATCCCGCAATATCTGCTTGCCATCTTTTGTCTTCGAAAAATAGTTTTCGGTCTTATGACCAACCTGGTTTTCATCCTGACGAACAACCCCTTGAAGGTTATTCAACTTCAGATGGACCGGGCAACGCATAGCAAAATCAACCAAATCGTTATCCAGAAATGGCACTCGACTTTCGAGACCATGGGCCATGCTGAGCTTATCCTCCACGACTAGTAAGCCATGGAGGAATGTCTTAGCCTCGAAATACAACGAATGGTTGATATAATCTTCAGGCGTATATAGATTATCCGCATGATGTTTGAATACGTCACGGAATATATCCCGTGTCGAGACGTGTTTAACATCATCCCATATAGGTGCGAACACTTGTTTGATCTGATCATTTGGGATTAACCGCTGCCAGAACTGATAGTACTTGTCGATATATTGTTCGAAGTCATCATTGACGACAGCCCGGTAGTATCGCCACGGATATCCACCAAATAGTTCATCCCCTCCGGCGCCGGACATCACGACCTTGACAAACTTTGATGCGAGTTGCGCAGCATAGTAGTTAGGATAACTCTGGCCCACTCTTGGTTCTTCAAGGTGCCAGGCTAACTTCGGCAAAACTCTTTCCATATCCCCGGCCTTTAAGACCATCTCATAGTGCTCAGTCTTGAAGTGATAGGACATGTATTCAGCTTTGCTACGCTCATCGAACCCCATCTCTATGCCTGAGGCGGAGTTCAGGTCGAAACCGCAAGTGAATGTCTTCATATAAGGATACGATTTGGCAGCAATAGCCGTAATCGATCCCGAATCCATGCCGCCACTAAGATAGCTACCAAGCTCTACATCGGTTACCAACTGACGGTTTACGGCCTGTTTGAACAGACGATCAAGCTCCTCGCGATACTCTTCATCACTGGCTTTATTCTTCGGCTCGCGAAAGTCATAGTCCCAGTATTGAGTAAATTGCAGCGTTGGTGACTTGCGCTTTAGATCCATAACAGCGAAATGACCAGCCGGCATCAGCTTTACATCATTAAGTAGAGTCTTGTCGGTGAAGATGTTCTGGAACGTGAAGTACTCCAGCAGAGCCTCCTTATCCAGACTGCGGCGAAATTCAGGAATGGCAAGAATCGCTTTTTGCTCGGAACCAAACGCCAAGGTCTGACCTTGCATGGAATAGTACAGAGGCTTAATTCCATAGCGATCGCGGGCGAGCAGCAAGGTTTGCTCCTGCCTATCCCATAGTGCCAGACCGAACATGCCATTAAATCGCTCAAGCGCTTTCACGCCCCACGCGATCAGCGCGTTGAGAACAACTTCGCTATCCGTCCGGGAACGGAACTGATAACCCAGCGTTTCGAGCTCCGTGCGCAACTCGCGGTAGTTATAGACTTCACCGTTATAAACCATTAGAAATCGCTGAGAAATCGAAGCGATAGGTTGGTGACCTGCCGGCGACAGGTCAATAATTGCCAAGCGTCGATGGCCGAGACCAACATTGCCCTCGATCCAATGCCCTTCACCATCAGGTCCTCGATGGGCAATGGCGTCGGTCATTCGCTGCAAAACTGCAGGCGATACCGGGTTATTATCAAGGTGTATCAGTCCGGCGATACCACACATCAGGTCAAAACTCCAATTAAAACTTAGCGAGTAACGTTAAAACTCATAGTCCTACTTGAAAAAGACTACTCAACTCACCCCTCGCCGTGCGCTTCACGCCAATCAACCAGCTTCTGCAAGCCTTCCTGCAGTTCGTACTTGTAGGTGAAACCGAGATCTTCTGCTGCTTTTTTCGGGCAGCCGATGCGGTTTTGCACCATGCGGCGCGCGTCGTCTGCGCTGTAAGGGCGATATTCGACAACCAGATCGGACTTCTTCAGATCCAAGATACCGTCGCACAGTTGCTTGATGCTGGTTTGGACACCCGTGCCGACGTTGTAGAACTGATCGGTAACTTCAGCCTCAAGCGCCAGCACGTTGCAACGAGCAACGTCTTCCACATAGATGAAGTCGTAAGCCTGAGTGCCGTCACCGTTGATAACAGGGCCTTCGTTGGCGTCGATCTTGTTCAGCATGATCGGGATAACACCGGTGTAGGCGGCTGTCTGATCCTGGTGCGGACCATAGACGTTCATGTAGCGCAGGCCGACAAAGCTCAGGCCGAAGCGGTCGTGGTAGGCGTGGCACATGGCTTCACCTGCAATCTTGGTGGCGCCGTAGAAGTTTCGGTTGTTGAACGGATGCTCCTCGGTCATTGGCACCTGCACCGCGTCACCATAAACGGAGGCGGAGGAGGAATACACCAGACGCTTGATGTTGTTTTGAACACAAGCCTCAAGTACGTTGAAAGTACCCTCGATGTTCACGTGAAAAGCTGTTCGGGGGAAGTCTTTACAGTGCAGAAGCCACATGGCGGCGAGATGAATTACGCCATCCATGCCTTTCATGGCATCGTTCAGCAAGTCTATTTCGCGTACGTCACCGCCATTAGCGTAGAGGCTGCAACGTGGGTCTTTCAGCTGTTCAGCGATGTTGCTGACCTTTCCACGAGCGAAGTTGTCGTAGATAACAACTTTCTCAGCACCAGCCTTCAGCAATTCTGAAACCACGAAACTACCGATGAAACCAGCGCCACCAATAACCAGAACTTTAGAACCTTGAACCTTCATGCAACGTACTCCATTCAAATGTGGGTGGCGGCCGATAGCGACTCACATATAAGTTGCTGGTCGGCCAGACCAATATAGGGATGCATTGGCAAGCTCATTACCCGTGTGGCAATGGTGTCACCGATAGGCAAATGTGCATGATCATCCTTGACCGCCGGCTGGCGGTTCAACGGAATCGGATAGTGGACTGCTGTAGGAACACCCGCTTGCTTCAGGCGGTCCTGGACGGTGTTGCGCTCTTCGACTTGAACGGTGTATTGGGCCCAGGCGCTGGTGTTGTGCGCTTCGACATAAGGAGCGGCAATTCGCGTCTCGTCGAGAAGCGTCGCGTAGCGGTCGGCCACCTGCTGACGCAGTTGGAGTTCTTCTTCGAAGATCTCCAGCTTGGGAAGCAATATTGCTGCCTGAAGCGTATCAAGACGGCTGTTCACACCGACGCGGATGTGGTGGTAACGACGATCCTGGCCGTGACGAGCGATCTGACGTAACAGCTTGGCAAGCTCATCATCGTTGGTGAAAATCGCGCCACCATCGCCGTAACAACCCAACGGCTTGCTCGGGAAAAAACTGGCACACGCTATAGTAGTTAGATTGCAGGAGCGCCTACCTTTATACGTTGCACCAAAACTCTGCGCCGCATCCTCTATCACGGGAATACCGTGCTTGGAAGCGATGGCATTAATGGCGTCAAAATCCGCACATTGCCCGTAGAGTGATACTGGAATGATCGCTTTGGTGCGCGACGTGATCGCAGCTTCCAACTTGGTCGCATCTAGATTGTAAGTACGCGGGTCAACATCAACATAGACCGGCTTGGCGCCCAGTAATGCTACAGTTTCTGCGGTTGCGATATACGTGAAGCCCGGAGTGATTACTTCATCTCCCGCGCCTACACCCAAGGCCATCTGGGCAATCTGCAGCGCGTCGGTGCCATTGGCGCACGTTATGCAGTGTTTAGCACCGACAAATGTGGAGAGGCGCTCTTCCAGCTCCGACACTTCAGGCCCAAGAATGTATTGCCCATGAGCCAAAACGCGCTGGATACCAGCATCGATTTTGTCCTTGATTCTGGCTTGCTGGATTTTCAGATCAATAAACTCGATCACCGCACGACCTCCTTGACCAGCGCTTTACCCCTTAATACGTAGCGAGCACCACTGTGCTCGCAAATCGCAATTCCATCGCCTTCCAGCGGCAAGTCCAATTGCTCGCCAAACTCACTCATCCAGCCGACTTGGCGTGCAGGCACACCCACTACAAGAGCATAGGCAGGCACAGACTTGTTGATCACTGCGCCAGCACCAACAAAAGCGTAATCGCCGATGGTGACACCACAGACAATGGTGCAGTTGGCACCCAAGGTGGCGCCTTTTTTGACCAGGGTATCTCGGTACTCACTCTTGCGCTCGATCAGCGAACGTGGGTTGTATACATTGGTAAACACCATGCTCGGTCCGCAGAACACGCCTTCTTCCAGCGTGACATTGTCGTACACCGACACGTTGTTCTGGATCTTGCAGTTATCACCAATGACCACTTTGTTACCGACAAAGACATTCTGCCCAAGAGAGACGCCTTTGCCGATACGGGCACCACCGCACACATGCACGAAATGCCAAACCCGCGACTCATCACCAATCTGCGCACCGTCATCGACGATAGCGGAAGGATGGACCTGATAATTCATGCCTGCCTCAGCGACTCAGAGTTGCAAGGAAAGGGTGGCCCTCGTCATTTTGCGGTGTAACGATGACGGACGAACGAATGGTATTCACGGTTTCTACACAGTGACGGGCATCTTCGATGCCATAACCACGGCCTGCGAGGATTTCCCGGTAGCTGGTGGTGTGCAGGTCAGTAAAACCTTCGGAAAACTCTATTTCATCACCATCTACCGTAATGGAGCGGTAGGTAGGTTTTTTGCCCTTGACCGACTCCGGCAAATCATCGGCATCAATCGATAGGAACCAACGCACACGGGCTTTTTCATACTCCAGATAACCAGCGGCTTTATAATCATTGGCATAGTGCACAACATTACGTTGGAGCTTGCCGAAGATGAAATGCAGCATGTCGTAGAAGTGCACCCCGATATTGGTCGCGACTCCATAAGACTTGCGCGGATCCCCCTTCCAACTTTCCATGTACCACTTGCCGCGCGAGGTTATGTAGGTGAGTTCTACGTCGTACTTGCCGTCACGAGCTTCACGGGCAACCTTTTCCTTGAGGTCAAGAATGGCTTGGTGGTGCCTTAATTGCAGAATATTGTAGACACGCTTGCCTGTTTCGCGTTCGACCTGAGCCAGTTCGTCCAGAATCGCAGGCGTGGGTACCAATGGCTTCTCGCAAATCACATCGCAGCCAAGACGTAAGCCGGCTGCGATGTGCGAATGATGCAGATAGTTGGGCGAGCAGACCGCGACGTAATCCAGCGCGGTAGCTGGATCACGCTTAAGCTGCCACGCGTGCTCGATGAAACGCTCGAACTCGGTAAAGAACTCACTCTGCGGAGACAGGTTGTCGATAATCCCTACGGAGTCATTGATGTCATAAGCGGACACCAGCTCATTGGCCGTGTCTTTGATTGCGCGCATGTGCCGCGGGGCGATATAGCCGGCGGCGCCGATAAGGGCGAAACGTTTCAAAAGCAACACTCCAGCAATCAGGCTTTAATGATATGAGCTTCAGGGGTGCGGTATTTGCCGCGACTATCGACAAGCAAACGAGCGTGTTTACGGATCAACTCGTAATCGAACTTATCGTGATCAGTCGCCAGAACAATAGCGTCGAAGCTGTTGACATTCTCAGCGGTCAGCGCTTCGCTGGACAGGTTAAAGTGATGCTCGCGCATCTTTGGGAATACCGGTACGTGGGGGTCACTGTAGGCTACGACGCAACCCTTGGATTCGAGCAACTCCATGATCTCCACAGAAGGCGACTCACGCATATCGTCTACGTTTTTCTTATAGGCAATACCCAGCACCAGCACTTTGCTGCCTTTTAACGGCTTGCTGTTGTTGTTGAGGCCGTCCATCAGCTTGCTGACTACGTACTCAGGCATGGCTTGATTGACTTCACCGGAGAGTTCGATGAAACGAGTGTGCAAGCCGTACTCACGAGCCTTCCAGGTCAAATAGAAGGGGTCAATCGGGATGCAATGCCCACCAAGGCCTGGGCCGGGGTAATAAGGTGTGAAGCCGAATGGCTTGGTTGCAGCTGCGTCGACCACCTCGAAAATATCGATTCCCATGCGGTCCGCTACTATTTTCATCTCGTTGACCAAACCGATATTCACTGCTCGGTGAATATTTTCCAGCAACTTAGTCATTTCGGCAGCTTTAGTGGAGCTGACTGATACAACTTGATCAATCGCCTGCTCATACAATGCGATACCTACTTCCAGACAAGCGGGGGTATGCCCACCAATCACTTTTGGAATGGTACGAGTTTCAAAGTTTGGATTACCCGGATCTTCACGCTCTGGTGAATAAACCAGGAAAATGTCTTTCCCTACCCTCAAACCGCCTTCTTGAACACGTGGGAGTAGTTCTTCTTCAGTTGTGCCTGGATAAGTAGTGCTTTCCAGCGATACAACCTGACCTGCGCGCAAGTACGGCTTGATTGCTTCCGTGGTATTAATCACGAAGCTCATATCTGGTTCACGGTACTTGTTCAAAGGCGTCGGAACACACAGAATCAAGGCGTCGCATTCGCTGGCACGCTCGAAATCAGTGGTGGCTTCGAAACCACTTTGGCGGGCCTTGTGAATTTTTTCAGCGGCAATATGTTCGATATAGCTCTGACCGGCGTTCAGTCGGGCGACTTTAGCCTCGTCAATATCAATACCTAATACACGAAAGCCAATGGCGTTATAACGCAACATCAAGGGCAGACCGACATATCCCAATCCAACGATACCAATTAGGGCTTCTTTGCTCTTGAATTTGTCAACACTTGACTGCTTGATGCCTGACATCAGGTAAAACTCCATTAGCTAATTCTGGAACGTTCAACACATCAACTATCCCGGGAATCACAACCCGATGCTGAGGTTCTCTTTTCATACGCGCCTGACAATTCCCGAACACGCGTATCGCCACCTATGTCCTACGTTGCACACTGCACGTGCGTTTCACTGCCACTTCTACGCATCCCAAAAAAACAAAAGACTGCTATCAGCAAGGTCGCACGACGAAACCTTCAAGGGACCTCACCGGTTGGGGTCTACCAACCTGCAGGATAGCCTGAGCGGATACAATACAGACAATGAGTCAAAGTGCACATTATGCCGTTATTCTTCCCGCATGGCTGTAGCCAAATTGATGATTCCACCACAGCACCGGAGATAAATGCCAGCAATCACGGGATACCGGCGTGCAAATCCAGACCAAGGACTCGCGTATGTTAACGGCTAGACTGATGCCCCCCACCCCGAGCAGTGTCGACCACATCAACCAAAAGGGCCTTCCTCACCGCTGCAAAATGTCATGCTCGATACAAGGCTGTCAGGTTTAACCACAGCAAATCAGCCAGCCAAATTGACCACTCAAAACATGCTCTCGAGGCCTGGGGCACTTTTCGTAATGGGCGCCGCAGATGATGCGGAGAGAGCTAGCACCGCAAAAAAAGACGGCATTCTGCCACATGCACGAAGAAGATCAAGCGAGACCATGAAGGGAAGCGGATGTAATACCGCCTAACACAGGAGGGTAGCGGATACGCCGTATAAAAAGCCGGGGCATGAACAATCAACCCCTGAAGCAAATAGCCATGCGAAACACAAAGCCAATAATTCAGCGATCAAAATCGCCCAAACCTCCGATAGCATTGCGCCACCAGGCCAACTCACCAGCATTCAAATCGGCGAAACTAAAAATACCACTCTGACGAAGAGCGCGCAGACATTGATTTTGAGCATCAAATCCAGAGAGCGGCTATATCAACCAGCAATAACACAACCAGAAAGCCACAACAGGGCCACATACCACTAGCTTACTGTACCTTCGGACCTGCCTTTTCGACTCGCCCACCCCGAATGGCTGCCAACCAACTGATAACTGGACCTATACAGCAACCAACCAGCAAAGCCAACACAACATAGACAGCAATAGAGGCTTGAGGCGTGGACCACGTAAGGAAAACCAAGGTTACTCGCTGATCATTTTCCAGAGTGAATATGATCACAACCGCCACAACGAAAACGAGCAGCGCGACACCGAAAAACTGCTTAACCTTGCTCATCCAAACCTCCAAACCGCAATCACAGGCTACCTTCAACTTCCTCATCCTCATTCACCCGATCCCGCAATTCCTTCCCCGGCTTGAAATGAGGCACAAATTTCCCATCCAGGCTCACCGACTGCCCAGTCTTAGGATTCCGCCCTACCCTTGGCGCGCGGT
>Ga0163162_10001209_pt1 | contig 24116 bp, 26 predicted proteins | sample S55metaG_FD_115310 | JGI IMG/M metagenome (GOLD analysis project Ga0163162, IMG submission 115310) | Switchgrass rhizosphere microbial communities from Kellogg Biological Station, Michigan, USA - S5-5 metaG | ecosystem: Host-associated > Plants > Roots > Rhizosphere > Soil | place: USA... | reverse complement strand
GGATTCTCTTATCAGCCTGCTCGTTCAGCGCCATTATTTTTGTTTTTTTATCTTCCTGGCTCATCGACTGATCCATAAAAATTTCTCTTCTTTTAGGCATAAATTCACCTTGAATAGATGAAATTGAATCTGCCTGAACATCTGTGAGTTTCAGGTCATCTTTCATTTTTTGTTTCATCTCGGCCATTCTTTGTTGACGGTCTCCCTGGGCCTGTGCGTACACAGAGGAAACAGAGAAGATGGCAATCACCACGGCCAGACATGCGATCATTTTTTTCATTATTATAAATTTTTTTGTTTGACAAGCTTGTAACACGATAGTTTAATCCTCGAAATTGGTGCCAAAGAAAGTTGCCCAATTGTCAATTATCTAAGCGGCGCGGAAATTATATATGCCGGTCAATGCAGGCTTTTTGCGCGTCTATATCGGAATAATGTACAAATGAATTAACAGTTTGCTCACATTTGACAAGCAGCGATCAGCCATTGAGCATTCTGTAGTAACTTGCAAACATGCAACAATACCTCGATTTGCTTCAACATATATTGGATACGGGTGTTTCCAAATCCGATCGTACAGGAACCGGCACATCAAGTTGTTTTGGATATCAAATGCGATTTGATTTGGCAGATGGATTCCCGCTGGTCACCACAAAAAAACTGCACTTAAAAAGCATCGTATATGAATTACTTTGGTTTCTGCGTGGGGACACGAACGTTCAATATCTCAAAGATCATAACGTGAGCATCTGGGACGAATGGGCCGATGAACGTGGAGAGTTAGGGCCGGTATATGGCAAACAATGGAGGTCTTGGACGGGTGCAGATGGGAAGACGGTTGACCAAATCACGCAGGTCATCGATCAAGTAAAAAAAACGCCAGACAGCAGGCGACTTATAGTGAGTGCATGGAATGTTGCCGATCTCCCCGAAATGGCATTGATGCCCTGTCACGCATTGTTCCAATTTTATGTTGCTCCCGGTGAAGGAAAGAAAAAAGGAAAATTGAGTTGCCAGCTTTACCAGCGAAGTGCCGACGTTTTTTTGGGTGTTCCATTTAACATTGCATCGTATGCGTTGCTCACTATGATGGTTGCACAGGTTTGCGATCTGGAACCAGGTGAATTCATTCACACATTTGGCGATGTGCATTTATACTCTAACCATCTTGAACAGGCAAAATTGCAATTGACGAGAACACCGTATCCATTGCCTACAATGAAATTGAATCCGGCAGTAAAAAATATTTTCGATTTTAAATTTGAAGATTTCACGCTTGAAAATTACCAGTCTCATCCGGCAATCAAAGCGCAGGTAGCTGTATAAAACCAGCCGGGATCTTCTCAATTCTTTTCAATGACAATTTCTCTCATCGTAGCAGCCACTAGCAACAATGTGATCGGCAAGAATAACCGTTTGCTATGGCATTTGCCGAATGACATGAAATATTTTAAGAATACAACGTGGGCAATGCCGGTGATTATGGGTCGAAAGACATACGAATCGATGGACAATACCGTTTTGCATGGCCGGTTTAATATCATTGTGACCCGTCAAAAAAATTGGGATGCGGGCGACAGTCGCGTTCAGGTTGCCGACAGTTTGCAAACGGCCGTGGACCTCGCGAAGCAAACCGATTGCAAGGAGGCGTTTATTATTGGCGGGGGAGAGTTGTTTAAAGAATCTATATCATTCGCGGATAAAATTTATTTGACGAGGGTTTTTGTAACGACTGATGGCGATGCGTTTTTTCCGGAGATTGATGAATCTATTTGGAAATTGGTTTCTGATATCCCATTTCCGAAAGATGAAAAGCACGAATACGGGTATAGTTTTCAGGTTTGGGAAAAAGCGAATCGTGACAAGTGAGATTGTTCAAAAGCAGGTTCACAGTTGAAATTTCTGACGTGACAGAGAAGATTGAATTCATTATGTATTCTGGATTCGAGATTGCAAAAAAGTATCTTAAATTTTATTTCGGCGCATCGAATGGTAAAGGGCACGGGATACATTCTCCGTTTGTTTTTGACTTCGTCACAAAAATACTAAATGATCAGAAAGATTATCCTGCTTATACAACAGTTGAAAGTCTCCGAAAAAAGTTATTACATGATAAAAGGTCGATTGATGTAGAGGATTTTGGCGCAGGTTCAACTATTCTGAAATCCACTTCGCAAAGTATTAATAGAATTGCAAAGAGTAGCGCATCATCTGTGCGGAAGGGAAAACTGCTCTTCAAAATTTGTCGCCATTACCAACCGGAAAGAATTGTTGAATTAGGAACATCACTAGGAATCTCGGCCGCTTATATGTCGTTGGGAAATCCGGAAGCAAATGTGATCACGATGGAAGGATCTGGATCTATTGCAGAAATCGCAGGTGAAAATTTTAGACAACTTAATGCAAAGAACATTGAGATTATCCGTGGACCATTTGAAGAGAAATTACCAGGATTAATATCGCGATTAAAACAAGAGAATGATTTAAAAACGATAGTATATATTGACGGAAACCATCGAAAGGAACCGACGCTTACATATTATGACATGTTTATACCGGCGATATCGGATGAATCTTTTATTGTGTTCGATGATATTCACTGGAGCGAAGGAATGGAAGAGGCCTGGGACGAAATTAAAAATGATCCGCGTGCGATGTTGACAATAGATCTTTTTTTTGTGGGAATTGTTCTTTTTAGAAATGAATTTAAAGTGAAGCAACACTTTGACATTAGAGGGATGTAAATCGTAAACCAATCGTGGCGGAGAAAATTTCTCGTAAAGCTCAAAGAATAAACACGGTTCAGGCACGAAAATCCGCCCAAATTCGGCGGAATCCGGGATACAATAATATTTACTAATTTGAAGTTATAACTCTTGTTATGATCGTTGGCGTACTCAAAGAACCCTCATTTGAAACAAGGGTTTCACTATTGGCAGAATCTGTTAGTGTCTTAACCAAAAAAAATGTCCAGGTTTGGTTGGAGTCAGGCGCGGGCGATAAATCCTTTTGTAGCGATGGTGACTACACGCAACAAGGCGCGCTGATTAAAACGCGACAGGACATACTCAGCCAGGCAGATATTTTACTTTCTATTCACGGTGATGAAATTCCTGCATCACTGACAAATAAAATTGCAATCGGCGTCTTTCAACCTTTGTATCAACAGCAACGTATGCGTGAGTGGGCCAAACAGGGCATTACATCCTTTAGCCTTGACATGTTGCCAAGAACAACACGGGCGCAAAGTATGGACGTTTTGAGTTCACAGGCAAACATTGCAGGTTATAAAGCGGTTTTATTAGCCGCGCATATATTTCCCCGTTATTTTCCGATGTTTATCACGGCAGCTGGAAGTATACCTCCGGCAAAATTATTGATATTGGGCGCGGGTGTTGCGGGATTGCAGGCCATCGCGACAGCAAAACGATTGGGTGCGGTTGTTGAAGTGTTTGATACGCGTCCCCAGGTTAAAGAAGAAGTGATGAGCTTGGGTGGAAAATTTGTCGAGGTAGAAGGTGCCGCGGACGCATCTGCCGCAGGAGGATATGCCGTTGAGCAAACTGAGGAGTTCCAACAAAAACAAAAAGCAAAAATTGCAGAGAGCGTTGCAAAAGCAGATATTGTGATTACGACTGCACAAATACCTGGGAAAAAAGCGCCAATACTGATAACAACTTCCATGATTGAATCGATGAAAAAAGGTTCGTTGGTTGTTGACCTTGCAGCCGCGACAGGTGGTAATACGGAGTTGACAAAAAACAATGAAACAGTAAATCACAACGGGGTCAGTATTATTGGGAATTCTTCACTCGCATCTTCCATGCCATACGATGCAAGTCGATTATATGGCAAAAACGTTTTAAACTTTTTGGCGTTAATGATTGACAAAGACGGAGCGTTGCATTTGAATTTCGAAGATGATTTGATAAAAGGTTCCTGTATAACACGCGATGGCCAGGTTGTTCATGAAAGGGTAAAGGGTCCATCATAATTGAATTTTTAAAAAAGATAATTGCATACAAATACACTTTATGGAAAGCATTTTAAATTGGATTGACGTACATCAGCAAATGATCTATATAGTCATTCTCATGATCTTTTTAGGAATTGAAGTGATCGGCCATGTACCGAGTGTATTGCATACTCCACTGATGAGTGGTGCCAACGCAATTCATGGAGTTGTGATTATTGGCGCGATCATCGTCATGGGAAAAGCGGGTGAGCATGATTATCTGTCGCTCATACTCGGATTTCTTGCAGTCGTGTTAGGAACGCTGAATGTCGTCGGCGGGTTTGTTGTTACCGACAGAATGTTGGAAATGTTTAAGAAAAAGAAATAATAATGCTCGCGCTTCTGGCGAAAAAATAAAATATGGAATCAAGCATACTTGCAATTTGTTACCTCGTCGCTTCGGTCACGTTTATTTTGGGACTGAAAATGCTTTCTAACCCGGCGGCGGCAAAAAAAGGAAACAGGATTGCTGCAGTTGGAATGGTCGTCGCAATTTTTGCAACGATATTTTTATATAGGGATGAAGAAGGAAGTCATCTACATAATTATGCGTTCATTTTTATTGCCTTAATTATCGGAACACTTGTTGGTGCGATTGCTGCGAGAAAAGTAAAGATGACGGCCATGCCTGAAATGGTCAGCCTGTTTAACGGAATGGGAGGAGCCTGCGCTGCGTTAATTTCGATTGTCGAATTTCACCATCTTAAAAATTTCTTCGCTGGAATTACAGTTAAATTCGAAGTTGGTGAATTTATTTCTTCCACAATAAAAGTGACTGGCCCAATAAGAGGAACACTAATTATAATTTTGGCCGGCCTGATTATAGGTTCTGTGTCTTTTGCCGGCAGCATCATTGCATGGGGAAAATTAAATGGTAAGATAAAGGACTACGCTTTCAAAGGCCAGCATATATTCAATATTGCGCTCCTGTCATTAATTCTTGGATTGGCCATCTATCTTGTTACACGCTACGGAGATATTTCTTCACAACTAGCAAATGATTCATCCAATCCATTTACATTTTTTCAGATCCTCTTTTTCATCTTGTTTGCGATTGCAATTCTGTACGGTGTATTGTTTGTACTTCCAATCGGTGGTGCCGATATGCCTGTAGTAATTTCTTTACTCAATTCCTTCACAGGGGTCGCGGCAGCATGTGGTGGGTTTTTATATGACAACAAAGCGATGTTGACCGGTGGTATTCTCGTAGGTGCCGCAGGAACTTTACTCACAATCCTGATGTGCAAAGCCATGAATCGTTCACTGAAAAATGTTTTGATTGGTTCATTCGGCGCGACAGCAAAAGTGACAGGGGGAGGAGATGCCCATGATGAATCAAATGTGTACAAAGAAATTTCAGCTGGTGAAGCAGCCATGATCATGACCTATTCAAACAAAGTGATGATTGTACCCGGATATGGACTTGCGGTTGCACAAGCGCAACATGCATGTCATGAATTAGAAAAATTGCTTACTGAAAAAGGCGTCGAAGTAAAATATGCCATTCATCCTGTAGCGGGACGAATGCCCGGTCACATGAATGTATTACTTGCTGAAGCGGATGTGAGCTATGATAAATTATTGGAAATGGAATTGGCGAATGAAGAATTTTCTACAACGGATGTTGTACTGGTCTTAGGCGCGAATGATGTAGTCAATCCCGCTGCCAAAACAGATCCGTCTTCTCCTATATATGGTATGCCAATACTCGAAGTTGAACTGGCGAAAACTGTCATCGTAAACAAACGAAGCATGAAACCGGGATATGCCGGAATCGAAAATCAATTATTCTTCCGCCCAAAAACTTCAATGTTGTTTGGGGATTCGAAAGATGTGCTGCAACAGCTGATCATGGTGATTAAGAACCTATAATGTGAGAATGTGAGAATGTGGGAATGTGAAGATGTGGAAATGAATCGCGGATTTGCGGATTTGAGCGGATTTCGAATCACGGATTTGCGGATTTACGCGGATTTCGCGGATTCTTATGTTGATCATTGATTATTGATATTTGAAAATTAAGTTTCATTTCTTTGACGCAGGAGAAATACTAATGGGTCAGCAATGTTCCACCTGAGAATCCGCGAAATCCGCATAAATCCGCAAATCCGTGATTCGCAAATCCGCGATTCACCTCAAAAATTCTCTCAACAAACTAAACAGTGCCGCCGGCTCTTCCACTTGTGGATTATGACCCGAAAATTCAAACATTACAAACTTCGCCTGCGGACAATATTCTTTAAACTTGATCATCATTTCAGGAACTGCAACGCGGTCAAATCTTCCGCCATAGATTAATACAGGCATGCTCAGATTTTTTAATTTCGAGCGATAATCAAAATTTCCAATATCACTTCCGACTATAAAATCGCCATCCTTCCCAACCATTTGATAATACAATTTTGAATTAAAAGGATTTGGATAGTGTTTTAGTCCTGGCCTTGGTTTGAAATAATCCGGGTTATACGCATAGAGAAATCCGTATGGAACCCGTCCATAAATTTGTTGATGGATTGGATCGCTTGAGATGACTCCTGTTTCCCGAACCTTCATGAGTGTATCCCATACTTCAGGATAGTTTGTTTTTATTTCGTGATTACTGTTGTCATCATTCTTTTGCCACATCACAAAGCTGTGAAATGTATTAGCGAGCACGAGATGTTTTACATGTTGCGGATACCTTAGACCATACCCTTGCGCAACAAGGCCGCCGTATGAATGTCCGAGAACATTAATCATTTCAAAATGCAATGCCTTGCGTAATCCTTCAATATCTTCAATATCTCTTTCAAGTGAATATTCTTTCACATCTTTTGCGGTATCAGATTTTCCACGACCGAATCCATCAAAATAAATTAGTGTACTGGTCGCCGCCAATGAATCGAAATCACGATAAGAAAAATGTGAACCACCGGGTCCGCCCGGAATAATAACCAGCGGATCGCCTTTGCCGTATATCACAACCCACAATTTTGCACCGTTGACTGTAATATATTTTCCATCGTTCCAACTATCAGGCGGAGCTTGCGCATGCAGGGGACAAAAAGAAAATATCAATAGCAGGCTCGATAAAATTGCTTTCATATTTTTTGAAGTTGAATAGCGATTTGTGATAATTTTGGACACCAAATTTAAAGGATTTGCATTCACCATCGTTGCCGCCTGCACTATTATCCTCTCTTGAGGGTATAGAAGGTTTTGACAAAAACAAATTTCTCGAAATACATGCTTCAGGCGAGCAAATCACTTCTATCCGGTTCAACCCAGCAAAAGCTTTCTACAACAGCGACACTGAATTAAATCAATCAACGATCTCGCAAAAATTTAACCTGCCATTAAGTGAGCGCGTGCCCTGGTCATCGTTTGGATATTATCTTGCCGCGCGTCCGTCTTTCACAATGGATCCACTTTTTCATGCCGGTGTATACTATGTACAGGAAGCATCGAGCATGTTTATAGAACAGGCATTGCGGCAAACTGTCGATCTTTCAAAGCCTTTGAAGATACTTGATCTGTGCGCGGCTCCGGGTGGTAAATCAACTTTGATACAATCATGTATTTCTGCTGATAGTTTGTTGGTGAGCAATGAAGTCATTAAAACAAGAGTAAACACCCTGCAGGAAAATATTATCAAATGGGGCTCGGCAAATGTGATTGTAACCAATAATGATCCAAAAGATTTTTCGCGCTTAAAAAATTATTTTGATGTGATTGTGATCGATGCGCCATGCAGCGGAAGTGGACTTTTTCGCCGTGATCCGCAAGCCATTGAAGAATGGAGCGAAGAAAATGTGAAATTGTGCAGTATGCGTCAGCAGCGGATTTTGGAAGATGCATGGCCCGCTCTAAAAAACAACGGGTTGCTTGTTTACTCAACCTGTTCTTATTCGAAAACAGAAAATGAAGACAATATTGATTGGATGATTGAGCAATTTGAGTCAGAGAATATCAGGTTGAATTTATTCAATAGTCAAACAAATTCCAGCTGGCCAGTTGTCGAAACAATTTCCGAAAAGCATCATGGATATGGTTATCGATTTTACCCAGACAGAATCAAAGGTGAAGGATTTTTTGTCAGTTGTTTCCGGAAACAGAGCGAGGAAACTCCTTATTCCGGCAAATCAAAAAAAACTGTGCTGGAGAAATTTTCAAAAACAGAATCAGGAATAATCAAAAATTATGTCGATAGTGGCCATCCCCTTTATTACTTTAAATATAACGCACTAGCCTATGCGCTCCCAGAGCAGCTTCACGAAGATTTTTGTCTGATTCGTGATTCATTGTATATCCGCAAAGCGGGCATCTTATTGGGAAGATTTGCGGCCGAAGAATTGATTCCTGATCACGAACTGGCATTAAGCTCTATCATTCATCCAAAAATCCACGCCATCGAGTTGAGTTATTCGGAGGCCATACAATTTTTACGCAAAGAAGAGTTTAAAATTGAACAAACTCAAAAGGGTTGGACCCTTGCAAAATATGAGGATCACAATTTGGGTTGGATGAAAGTTCTGCAAAACAGGATCAATAATTATTATCCGAAGGAATGGAGAATTAGGAAATAACTGGATCGTTACACTCGCTTGTATCTGACAAGGTATAGCAAAGAATTTTCTTTCGACTCAAATTCCATCGGAACTCCGTCGCCACCCAGATTGTAGCACATAATCATATCGTCGCCATCAAAGCGGTAAATACATTGATAAGTTTTGCCCTTATTGGGTCCAAAGAATCCGGTAATTTCAAGTGCTTTAGGAGATGTATTGGGGATGGACTCAATGACGCCACTGTCGATCACTTTTCCTTCGATCAGTTGATATGAATTTTCGTCAAGTTCGAGGATCATTTTCTCAAAAGTGTCTGCAGGGAGGTCCTTACCGCCCAATGCAGCTTCGGCAATCTTCCATTTTCCCCGGATTGTCATACCGTAAATTAGAGTTTTAATATTTTATTTGCAAGATATTTATACATCTTTGCGTTAATTGCAAAAACGTCCGCCATGAAGAGGCTAATTGCACTGCTTACCACAATCTTATTTATTACAATATCCTGGGCGCAATCCGCGCAATTTATCATCCAGGGTGAACCCGGTAAGTTTTATCTCGATCATACAGTGAGCGCCAAAGAGAATTGGTACAGTATCGGCCGGCTATATAACATTAGTCCAAAGGAAATCGCACCGTTCAATAATCTGACATTAAGTAACGCGCTCGAAATTGGTCAACAGATTAAAGTCCCTCTTACTGATGACAATTTTGTTCAAAATACAAATAAAGGTGCCGGCGATGCTTTAGTGCCGGTTTATCACGTTATTCAGCAAAAAGAATGGATGTATCATATCAGCACGACTTACAATAAGGTGCCGGTAGAAAAATTGGAGAAATGGAATAATATCAGCAAGGACCAGGCGAAAGCGGGAATGCAATTAATTGTTGGATACCTTAAAGTAAAAACGGGGGTATCCGCTTTGGCGAACTCAGGTGCAGAAAAAAATACTGTGGGAGCTGTTACGCCTGCAATTAGGGAGGAACCAAAAGATCAAAATGTAACCACATCGATAGTCAAGAATGAAAAGTTGGCTGAAAAAGCGCCTATAACAACTCCGGAAACAAACACCCCGGTAAATACCTACGCGACAAACCACGCGGCCGGAGGATATTTTGGAAGCAATTTTAATGGGAACGCGAGGTCTGTAACGGGGCAAGCCGGGACATTTAAAAGTACGAGCGGTTGGAAAGACGGAAAATATTATGCGCTCATGAATAATGTTTCTGTCGGAACGATTATAAAAGTAACAAGTGTATCAACAAACAAGTCCGTATACGCAAAAGTGTTGGGACAATTGCCTGACATGAAAGAAAGCATGGGTCTTGCTATTCGGATCAGCAATTCCGCTGCCGCGGAATTGGGAACTGGTGAAGGGAAATTTCCGGTTGATATAAAATACTAAGGCTTTTCCTTTCCACCACCATCTTCCGGCTTCTTGCAACATTTAGGGAGTCTTTTGTAGGCATCGGGATCAGCTGTTACATCATCGGCGTCGTATCCCGCATTTGCGATGGCCGCTTTTACATTTTCTACGCTCGTGCGATCCACGATATATGTCACCTTCGTAATCTTCTTTTTGTAATCCACAGTCACTTTTTGTACGCCTTCTTCGCGGCTGACATAACTTTCAATTCGCTTCTTGCATTCTTCACATTGAACAGTGGGCGTTTTGATGGTTGCAGTTTCCTGACCTCCCGTTCTTTTCACCTGGCTCATTCCGGCAAAAGAAAAACCTGCGACCAGTAATATCAGTAATTGTAGTTTTTTCATCTTAACAGATTTTATGAGATTTCAAATTTACAAAACTCCATTCCAGTTAGCCGGATCTTCTCTCCATTTTAACAAAATTCCCTGTTGTTCGGGAGACACGATTCCTTTTTCGATAGCCAAATCAATAAGCGTTTCATAGTTGGTCAACGACTTATAAATAACGCGTGCCTTTTCAAAAGCAATACGTCCGGCCTCGAGATTATAGCTAAAAATAGATACCATTCCGATTACTTGCAAACCGCTTTCTTTAAGAACGTCGACAACCTGCAAACTGCTCTTACCAGTAGAGATCAGGTCCTCAATCACAACAACCTTTTGTCCCTTTTCATAGGATCCTTCAATCTGGTTCCCTAATCCGTGTTCTTTCGGTTTTGCTCGTACATAGATGTACGGCAGTTTTAACTGGTCGGCTGCCATTGCTCCCCACGCAATCCCGGCGGTGGCCACCCCGGCTAACGTTTCTGCGTCTGGAAATTGTTCAAATATCACGTTGCACATTTCAGACTTGATAAACTCGCGGATATAAGGAAACGACAATACTTTTCTATTGTCGCAATAAATAGGGCTTTTCCAGCCAGAAGCCCAGGTGAAAGGTTCATTTACATTTAACTTAACGGCCTGAATCTGTAACAACTTTTCAGCAACAGCTTTTTCGTTTGTCATGGGTGCGAAGATAAAAAGCAAATGTGATAAATGTGATGAATGTGATGAATTCTGACGGTTAAGATTTACCAATGAATCGCAGTTTTTATCTTTGATTAGATTTCGACCTTCAGAATTCATCACATTCATCACATTCATCACATTCATCACATTCTTCACATTTTCTCTTATGTTCATCAAAATCTACTTCGCCGACAAACCACTTTTTCTCTGCGATTCTTTCACCGAAGAGATAAACAGGTATGCGCACCATGACGATGCAGTTTTTATCGACGAATTTTCAAGTGCTGCGGTGAATTCGATGATACATGAAATGAAAATTGAAAAGGTACATGCGGGAATATTTTACCATAGTAAACTGGATGAATTAAAAAAGGCTTTCTGGAGAAAATTTAAAGTTATACAGGCCGGTGGGGGGTTGGTGGAAAACCAGGACGACGAAATTCTTTGCATATTCAGACGAGAAAAATGGGATCTGCCAAAAGGAAAGCTGGACAAAGGAGAGACGCTTGAAGAATGTGCAGTCCGCGAAGTCAAAGAAGAAACAGGCTTGAATAAAGTTCAAGTAAAAAAATCATTGCTCACCACATATCACTCGTACGATGAAAATGGAAAACATTGTTTGAAGGAGACGTATTGGTATCTAATGAAATCGCCTGGTAAGCAGACGCTGACTCCCCAGGCCGAAGAACAAATAACAGAAATCAAATGGGCCGCGAAAAAAGACCTGTCAATAATATCTGGAAATACATATCCGCTAATTATTGACGTGTTAAAAACCGCCGGATACCTGTCGAAATAATTAGGATCGTTTCAAAACGTAAACGGTCAGCCTGCTTACACAAATCAATCGTTCCTGTTCGTCCACAATTTTAATATCCCATACGTGTGTTGAACTGCCGAGATGCAATGGCAATGCAGTAGCGTATACGAATCCTTCTTTTATACTGCGAATATGATTTGCATTGATCTCCACTCCGACACAATAGAATTTTGCTGGATCAACAATCATAACGGAAGCAACGCTGCCGACAGTTTCCGCAAGCGTTACCGATGCACCGCCATGAAGAATTCCGTATGCCTGCCGGGTGCGAGGATCGACGGGCATTTTTGCTTTGATGTAATTTTCGCCGACTTCAACGAACTCAATTCCGATATGTTGATTCATTGTGTCTTTTTCGAAGGATTTCAGATACTCGATATTAAGTGACGGGTCAAACCATATCGGCATAATCAATGTACTTTATGTTTGATCGAATGGGCTACGACGTCGGGCAGGAATTGCAATGCATCTCCTCCATTTCTCAAAACGTCCCTGACAAGTGTAGACGCGACGGATGTATATTGTGGCAGGCACGTCAAAAAAACGGTTTCAATTTCTGAATCCAGACTTCTATTCATGTCCGCGATCGCTTTTTCATATTCGAAGTCATTCACATAGCGGATACCGCGTAGTATATAATTTGCGCCAACTTGCTGGCAACATTTTACAGTAAGTCCTTCGTATACTACGGCATTCACTTGCGGGTTGTCTTTATAAATTTCTCTGATCCATCTTAATCGCTGCTCCTCAGAAAACATCGGCTCTTTATTGGCATTGCGCCCGATACCTATCACCAGATTATCAAAAAGTGATAGCGAACGATTGATGATATCGAGATGACCGATCGTAATTGGATCGAAGGTGCCTGGAAAAAGAGCGATGCGTTGCATAGAATTCTCGTATGGTTAGATAGAAAAAAAAATTGGAATGCTTGTCCACCCTTCATCATTTCTTCACTAATTCTGTTCTGCATTACCTCCTGCAAGCAAGTACAGAACAGCCATTCTTACGGCAACTCCATTTTCCACCTGCTGCAAAATGATTGATTGCTTACTGTCGGCGACATCGCTATCCAGTTCAACACCGCGATTAATTGGTCCGGGATGCATGATCACGATTTCTTTATTGAGACTATCGAGTAATTTTTTATTGACGCCATAAGCCAGGCTGTACTCGCGTAACGAAGAAAAAAGGACCTGGTTTTGTCGTTCCAGTTGTATGCGTAAAACATTCGCGACATCGCACCATTCGAGTGCTTTGCGCAAATTATATTCAACCCGGATATCGAATGCGTCTTTAATATATGTCGGGATAAGAGTGGGAGGGCCTGCAACAGTTATTTCCGCACCCATTTTCTTTAAGAGATAAATATTGCTTAGTGCGACCCGCGAATGCATGATATCTCCGATGATAGCAACTTTTTTTCCTTCGATCTTTCCCAGTTTCTCCCGTATGGAAAATGCATCCAATAATGCCTGTGTTGGATGTTCGTTAATGCCATCGCCAGCATTGACAATCGCCGCCGGAATATGTTTTGCCAGGAAATGCGGCGCACCGCTTGCGCTATGGCGCATCACCACCATGTCCACCTTCATCGAAAGAATGTTGTTCACCGTGTCAAGAAGCGATTCGCCTTTCGATACCGAAGAACCTGAGGCGGTAAAGTTGATGGTGTCAGCCGAAAGCCTCTTCTCCGCCAGCTCAAACGATATTCGGGTACGGGTTGAGCTCTCATAAAAAAGATTTACGATCGTCACATCACGAAGCGTTGGAACTTTCTTTATTGGCCTTTGTAAAACTTCTTTGAACTGTGTTGCTGTGTCTAAAATGAGTTGAATGTCGGTGGGCTGTAAATCTCTAATGCCAAGAAGATGTTTTGAACTTAGTTGCATTAGAGTGCGAAGTTAGGGGGATGGTATGGAATACCAAAATTTAGAACAAAGTAAAAAGCGCGGATCGAGTAGCACGGAGTCCGGAGGGTGATGACAATCCTTCGCGTGCTCCGATCTCTTAACCTTACAACAAAATCACTTCCTCTTCACCATCCTTTTCCTTCCATAATACTTTTACTCGTTGAGTTATGATAGAGTCGATTGATTTGCCAGTGTAATCGGGTTGAATTGGTAATTGACGGCTGAACCTTCTGTCAATTAAAATGCAGAGCTCAACTTTTGCGGGTCGGCCAAAATCAATTAATGCATCCATAGCTGCGCGTATCGTTCTTCCTGTATATAATACGTCGTCTATAAGAATGACATTTTTATTTTCAATTGAAATCGGAATGTCGGTTTGATTGGCAGTGTGAAGTCCTTTGCGGACATCGTCGCGATAAAAGGTGATGTCTAATTTGCCATAGAAGATCTTTTTGGGACTTACGAGTCTACTGATTTCTTTCGCAATTCGGTTCGAAAAATAAATTCCCCTCGGTTGAATTCCAATTAACACGGTGTTTTCAAGATCCACGTGGTTTTCTAAGAGCTGGTGACTTAATCGTTGAATTGTGATTGCCAGTTGCTGCTCAGTAAGAATTGTCTTCAAGAAAAATATTTTTATAAAAATATGGCAATCCGGGAAATTATAGCACAGCTCGAATACAACTCGGTAGTATTTACAAAAAAGGTTACCGGGGAACCGGCAACCTTTTATGTAATGAATGTATCGAAAAAAATTTCAGTCGAAATTATTCAGCACCGCCAAAGGTATATACCAGACCGATCTGGATAACCTGGTTGTGTGCGCTAACTCCTGAGTTTGCGGCGATATTTGACAAACCTTGGTTAAAGCGAGCTTCAATGCCCAAATTAACTGGTTTAATCATATATCCAAGTCCGAAAGCCCATGAGAAATCAGTCGACTTAAACGAAGACTTAATATCCACGTGGTCGCTTCCGTCGCTTGCTTTTCCGCTTAATAGGAAACCGATCTGAGGACCAGTTGCAGCGAAGAAACCTGAAGAGTGAACATATTTAAAGAGAACAGGAACGTTCAAGTAGCCAAGGTTGTATTTCACATCAGTACCGTCGATGTTACTTTTCGCACCTTGACCTGAATAGATAAGCTCAGGTTGAACGGCAAACATTTTTCCAACAGGAACTTGAACGAGAGCACCGCCGTAGAAATTGGTGTTCATTTTCACGTCTCCAACGTCGTCACCGGTTAAGTTTGCAAGATTAAGACCGGCTTTCACTCCAAATTTAATCTGTGCTTGTGTAGTTAAGGTTGATAACAAAGCAACAGTAAGGGCTAATAAAAACAGTTTTTTCATAAAAGGATTTTAGTTAAAAGATGAGGCAAATTTAATCGCCAGTTTCATAAATAAAAGTCTACGGATTAAACAATATTTTATTGTGCTAAATCAATAAAAAATAGAAAAAAAGCTACTATGTGCCCTGATTTTCAATAAATAATATTTTCAGGTAAAATTTCAGAAAGAGTGCTGGGAGTTTGCTGTTACTGCTGAAAAATACACGCGCACCTATGATTCCGACATGAATGGATAACTGTAGTCAATGGCCGGGTGGAATGTCTCCTTAATCGTTCTGGCGCTAAGCCAGCGGTATAAATTGAGAATGGATCCTGCTTTGTCATTTGTTCCCGAAGCCCTTGCTCCGCCGAATGGCTGTTGCCCCACCACTGCCCCTGTTGGCTTGTCATTTATATAGAAATTGCCGGCTGCGTGACGCAATTTTTGCGTGGCCATCTCGACCGCGTTTCTATCCCTGGCAATAATGGAGCCGGTTAATGCGTATGGGGAAGTGTTATTGACAATATCGATAGTCTCCTCGAATTTGTTTGCATTATAGACAAACACCGTGAGCACGGGGCCGAAAATTTCCTCGCACATGGTAACGTATTGTGCGTTTTTTGCCTCAATGACGGTGGGTTCAATAAAATAGCCTTGTGATTTATCACATTTACCTCCAACCCAGATTTCGGCTTTTTTATCTTTTTTCGCACTGTCGATGTACGATTTAATTTTGTCAAAACTTTTTTCGTCGATCACTGCGTTGACAAAATTTTTGAAATCTTCGACGGGTCCCATTTTAAAACTCTTAACACCCGCAACTAATTTCTTCTTTACTTCTTCGGCGAGATTTGAAGGAATATATGCACGAGACGCGGCGGAACATTTTTGTCCCTGGAATTCGAACGCACCTCGAAGCAATGCAGTAACAAGCACGTCAGCATCTGCAGATTTATGAGCGAGTACAAAATCTTTTCCGCCTGTTTCACCCACGATCCTGGGGTATGATTTGTAAAGCCCCATATTTTCTCCAATTGTCTTCCACATGCTATTGAATACTCCGGTAGAACCGGTAAAATGAACTCCCGCGAAATCGGGATGTGAAAAACATACTTTACCAAGCGTCGGGCCATCAACATAAATAAGATTGATGACCCCATCGGGCAATCCGGCTTCTTTCAAAATGCGCATGAACATTTGTGCGCTGAAGACTTGAGTGTTTGCAGGTTTCCAAACGACGACATTGCCACACATCGCGGCCGACGTTGGCAGATTACCTCCAATTGCTGTAAAGTTGAAGGGAGTAATTGCAAGTACAAACCCTTCGAGCGCGCGATATTCCATCCTGTTATGAATTCCATCGCCGCTAATTGGCTGTTGTTTGTAAATCTCGCTAAGAAAATGCACGTTGAATCGTAGAAAATCTATGAGCTCACAAGCGCTGTCAATTTCGGCCTGGAAAATATTCTTGCTTTGCCCAAGCATCGTTGTTCCATTCATGTACGAACGATATTTGGTCGATATCAAGTCGGCTGCTTTCAAAAAAATATTCGCACGGTTTTCCCAGCTCATGTTTTCCCAATCATATTTCGCTTTCAGCGCGGCATCGATTGCCAGCTTTACGTGTTTTTCGTCTCCACTATGAAAGTATCCAAGATCACGCGCTATTTCGTGCGGAGGATGAATCGCCACTTTCTTTCCACTACGTACTTCTTTTCCGCCAATATGCATTGGAATATCATGCTTTTCACTCCTTAATTCTTTCAACGTCTTCTTAATGATTTCTCTTTCTTTAGATCCTGGAGCGTAGTCTAACACGGGTTCATTATTCGGCATGGGATAACTGAAATAGCCAAAATTCATAGTTAAAAATTGATTTGCAAAGATAGTGAGAGAAAGTTTAAGACAGAGTAGGAGCAGCAGGGCAGTGGATTGATTGCCTTTTATTCCGAATCAAATTGTCAAGTTTGAACCTTTCCCCTGGCTCAATCTCCAATTAACTTCGCAATGCTAACCCGATGTTTGCCCTTCTTAAGCTCAACACGCAAATTCAGTTTTGCTTTTTTTGAAAAATTCGCTTTGCTATAAATGTAGATGTCGCCCGTTGTGAGATTATAGATGTTTGAATAAATAGTCAGTGCGTGCTGATGTGTTTTTGAAAGAATGTTTTCCATATTTTGTATTGTAGCCGACGAATCAATATGAAGCATTGCTTCGGCAGTTGCAAATCTTTTGCATGGCGGCTCATCCCCATACGATGGATTCGTTATGTTGAAGTTTGTTAGCAGTTGGTGATTGCCACTTCGACGATGTATTTGCAATTTGTTATCATACACTCCGATGATGGCTGAGTTGCCGTTTTTATCAGCGATAAAAATATGTATGTCCTCTATTTCCGGAATTCTATATTTTTCGATATAGGCAATAGCCTGCTCAGTATTCGAACATTGCTCCAGTATTTTTTTCCAGATATAGCAATTGCAGTTTTCTTTCGTGTCATTTTCAGGATAGGGGGCAAAAGGCGTCCTTGTTCCATCAAAGAACAATCCTGCTTCATTCATACCGCCTTGTGGCGTGCCTTCGCTCGCAAAGTCAAAATAGATCATTCCAAATTTTTTGTCACGAGGCGGGACAATCGTTGCTTCCGCATCGCGCGCGTACCAGTCTTCATGATTGCCAACTAAAATCGTTTTTCCATCCGTTACCAACAGTATAAGGCACGCAAATAGGTTTGGAAATGATATCGAAAGAAAAAATGTTGCGACCGCGCGTTTCATATCGCATCTATTTTTAACTGTGAAAATGCAGCTCGGATGTCGGGTTTTGCTTTTGGTCCTTCCCCTGGAAAATTTGCAAACACCATTAAGCCTATCTGCAAATTTCCCTTGAGCCACCCGATGTCATACTCCCCATATTTTTCCCATGCGCTATGTTCATCTGATTTATAAAATGCAGCTATCGTGCTTCCCATTTTTTCAATACGCAACCAACCGCTCATATTTTCTCTTTTGTTTGCAACCGTTCGGGTTTTATTATCGATCGTTTTCTTGAAAAATATTTTTGGATTGGCATTACCTCCGGTTCCCATTGAAAGGATCAGGTAATTCTCTTTCTTATTGTCCGGATTTCGGATGATGATACCGGCTTGTTGAAATCCTTTGTCGGGCACCTGGCTGAGATCCGATGTTTTGGAAATATCCAGACGTGATTCTATTGCAAAATCTCCCTGTATATTTTTATAAATCATCGCACTTGTCTGATCCTCTTCCCAAAGACTTTTCATAATAGGCATCATAATAATTGTGTCGTGATGCTGGGACGTAACAAAAAGATTTTTATTTAGATATTGCCAACCATCAATCGCAGTCGAAGACAAACTATCGTGATTCTTGGCCGTGAGGGACGCAATAATCTGTTTCACTTCTTCCGTTGGAGAAATAATGTTATTATTACCCCAATACGTGGAATCGAATGCAGCTGGCAAATTCATCACCAGGTTTTTTCTTTTCCATTCCTCACTCTTATCAATTTCCCTTATTAACGGCTGATAAAGATCCGTCATTAGTATCTCGATGTTGATTGTCAGATCCAAGTCAATTTCTTTTTTAGGTTGTTTATAGCCAATTTTGAATTCAACATTTGCGTGACTGAGAAACCACTTGTCGTTTACCTTTGAAAAATCAACCGTTCGTTTCCATCCTTTTCTTTTAAAGTCAATATTTAAGATTTCGGCGAATATTTTGTCGGCGCCGGTGAGATTTTTTATGTAGCGGGAGCCGGCAGGACTATTTTCAGCGTCATATCTGACAATAGAAAAATCTTCCGCGTTGATATAAACACGCCCTTTCTCCAAGGCTTCCTTCACATCCGGTTTCTGGTCAAATGCGATACAATACAATTCACAATCGTCCTCGTGAAGTATCTTTTCGATCTTATAATTAAAATTGTTGATTTTTTTGGGGTTCAAAAAATCGGGACGCTTCACGAGGAAATTGTTATCTATTGCCGCTTGGGGGCCGCCGCCCGGATGATAATCTTCGAATAATCTAGTGTAGGCAACATCTTCTTTGGTCCGGCCGCGTTCCAATTTTAATTTGTAAGATTGTTTTTCCGGGAAATACTGACTTTTAAAAATGGCCTCAGCCACTGAAAAATATTGCTCCTTATCTTTTATGATTTCGCGATAGAAGCCGGCGCTTTCAAAATTACTTTCAGGCAGGAATGATTTTATTTTTGCGATTGATTGGCGGATAATATCAAGGGCAACAGGTGGCTTGACGAGCACTTCGACAAGTATGGACGGACTTTGTACGAGATTTATTTCGATTTGATTTTTCCCGGTAACTTTCTCCGCCGGGAGGACTTGCGAATGATAACCAACCATTGAAAATTTAAGAGAGTCAACTCTTCTCCCTGCTGGCAGTATAAATTTTCCATCGCGATTGGTAACGATCCCGTCTATATGAAACCCATTAAAAATTGTAATGCTTGTACCCTTTAATATTTCGCGGGTCTTCGCATCCCTGACAATACCATTTATGGCTTCTGAAACCTGCGCATTCAACAAAGGCGTGGAGAAAACGAAAAATAGGAAAGACAAAAGTGATTTCATAACATCAAAATCATTTATGCCGTGAAACGGCTGTCTATATATGATGTTACAAAAACCTGGAATAAATCCATGAACGGAAAAAATTAACGCACTTCTGTTTCTTTTTCCATCATAAGATACGCTTTGATGAATCCATCAAGTTCACCGTCCATTACAGGCTGAACATTGCCGACTTCAAAATCGGTCCGATGATCTTTGATCATTTTATAGGGATGAAATACATACGAACGGATTTGGGATCCCCATTCGATTTTTTTCTTATTGGCATTGTTAGCATTCTTGATCGCTTCGCGTTTGCGCAATTCTTCTTCGTATAAGCGGCTTTTCAACATCGCTAACGCTTTTTCCCTGTTTTCCCCCTGCGTGCGCGCCTGTTGACACTCGACAATGATCCCACTTGGTTTATGTGTAAGCCGAACGGCAGTTTCAACTTTATTTACATTTTGTCCGCCTGCGCCACCACTCCGGAAAAACGCCCATTCCAGGTCGGCAGGATTTACCTGGATGTCGATTGTATCATCAATTAATGGGTATACATAAACGCTGGCAAATGAAGTATGTCGTCGTGCATTGCTATCGAAAGGCGATATACGCACGAGCCGGTGTACTCCGCTTTCTGCTTTCAAAAATCCATAAGCAAACGGGCCATCGAATTGAAGCGTTGCGCTTTTGATACCGGCACCCTCACCGTCTTGTAGATCCAATTCGGAAACAGACCAGCCTTGTTTTTCTCCATACATGCGATACATACGCATAAGCATTTCCGCCCAGTCCTGGCTTTCCGTTCCACCTGCCCCGGAGTTAATTTGTAACACAGCAGGCAATTCGTCTTCCGGCTGGTTCAAGGTACTCTTGAATTCGGCTTCATCGAGAAGATCGAGGGCCGCCTGATAGGCATCTTTTGTTTCCTGCTCTGTTGCTTCCCCGGCTTTCCAAAAATCCATAAGCACAGCAAAATCTTCCACAGCTGTCCGAACGGATTCGAAAAGCTTTACCCAATATTCATTCAGCTTGATATTCTTTAGGATTTCCGTCGCCCGCGCGTTGTCGTCCCAAAATCCGGGACTTAATGTCAACTGTTTTTCTTCGTTGATTTTGTGTTGTCGGTTCTCGACGTCAAAGAAACCTCCTCAGTCCCGACAGCCGGGACCTCATACCTTGTAATTTTTCTTGTGTCATGCGTGCGAAGGTACGTAAATGGGATGACAGATAACAGGCAATAGGAGAGCGTATGACAAACCGTTCAACTCAATCTGTCGACTGTCAACTCCTGGTGGATTGCTGTTCATAACAATAACTTTCGTGTGTATATTTCAGTGTAGAACGAGTGAACAAGAAGTCGTATAAAAATTTGGAAACAGGTACAGGATCATTATACCTTAGTTAAACAATGAGATGCAGATATCCTTCAATGTGATGGAAGCATTTCAACGAAAGCATCGGGTTGGTAAGTGTATCAGTTTAAGCTATTGAACAGGTATAAAAACAAAACTTGGTGCTTTTTTATTTCATTGGTGGTTGTTAACTGAAGAAATAATTTTTCTAACCCGTTTAACAGCCACTTTTTTGTGGAAATAATTCCCGAACACAATAAAAAAGCCCGGATCAAGGTCCGGGCTTTCTCTTAATCATTGTCATAATCCCGATTTGCTCTCGGGGAAGAACTGCTATTTGATTTGATCCATTTTGTTAATTCGTCTCTGGTTTGTCCTGTTTTCTTTTGTAGTCTTCCCAATAATTCATCTTCCTTGCCTTCTTCATAGCGCAAATCGTCGTCGGTAAGGTTGGCATATGATTGTTTTAATTTTCCTTTTAAAACATTCCAACTGCCCTTCAATTCTAGCTTGTCCATAAAATTTAATTTTAATGGTTATCAATGCTAGAAATGTTTCAATTACTATACCACCCACAACAGAGGAAAAAACCTCTAACATCTCGTTTGATTTTTTTTAACAAAAACAATGTGCATAATTAGGTGCATAAGGAGTGCATAAGAAGGCTGTAAAAAATTTGGAAACCGGATAGTTGATTTCTTATCTTAGATTCACAATTGAGAAACAGAAATCCTTCAAAAGATAGATGTATCTCAAACGAAAGCATCGGGTAAGCAGGTGTATCAGTTCAAGAAATTGAACAAGTATAAATGCAAACTTGGTGCTTTCTCGTTTTATTTCCTTCCTGAATGTAACTTCGCAAATCCATTATTTATTCTTTCATGCTGCATGAAAAGCAGGTTGTATCGATTCTAAATAAACATAAGAAAAGAGATGACTGGTTTCTTACCGAATATTCAGCCAATCCCTACGAAGGGTGCAGTTGCAATTGTCTCTATTGTTATATCCGCGGAAGTAAGTATGGCGAAAATATGTCCGATCATTTATCCGTAAAGACAAACGGGCTGGAGGTTTTCGAGAAACAGCTACGCAACCGGGCGAAAAGAAATCAATATGGTTTTATAGCTGTCGGATCATCTACTGACGCTTATATCGAACACGAGCAGAAGTACGGATTAACGAGGGGTTTTCTGGAAATGATATTAAAGTACAGGTTCCCTGTATTTATTAGCACGAAACGACATCTGATCAAAAGAGATCTTTCGATCTTGAGGGAAATCGACAAAGCCGCCATATTGCCGGATGATCTCAAAAGCACTCTAAAACGAGGTGTAATATTATCCGTGTCAGTTTCCACGATGAATGAAGTCGTCACAAACATGCTTGAACCCGGCGCTATCGGTCCACTCGATAGATTAAATTTAATTGAAGAATTGAAGGCAGAAGGATTTCTCGCAGGTGTAAACGCGATTCCAATTCTTCCGTACATAAGTGACACCGACGAAGAATTGGAGAAGATCGTCACTGCATCCAAAGAGCATAAGGCGGACTATATTTTAATCGGCGGACTCACTCTGTTTGGAAATGGTATCGCTGACAGCAAAACGCTTTACTATAAATTTTTGGAGAGCTATGATCAATCGTTGGTGACTGCGTATGATCGTTTGTATGCCGGTAATTTTTATGCATCGCGATCGTATCAAAATGAATTGGCACGAAAAGCAAAAAACCTTTGTGCAAAACACCAGATACGGACAACCATTGTGGAAACTAATTCAGACAATTCTCAATAAAGCGTATTCATAAATCAGAACTTGCTTAATTTGCTTTTATTTTTATGACAATTGATTTTCGTTCCGACACAGTTACACTGCCCGTTACAGGCATGCTGCAAGCCATGATGAACGCCCGCGTTGGCGATGATGTTTTCGAAGAGGATCCCACTGTTATCCAGTTGGAAGAAATGTCGGCGAAAATTTTTGGAATGGAAGCCGCCTTGTACTGCGTCAGCGGAACGATGTCCAACCAGGTTGCAATTCGCAGTCATGCACGCCCAGGCGATGAATTGATTTGCGAGAGACAAGCGCATATTTACATTTACGAAGGAGGTGGCATTGCATATAATGCCGGTGTGCAGGTACGTCCGATTGAAGGTGATCGGGGTCGCATTTCGGCGAAGCAAGTTGAAGCTGTAATCAATCCGGATGACGTACACAAGGCCCATACTTCATTGGTTTGTCTCGAGAACACATCGAATCGCGGTGGCGGAAGTTGTTATGATTTTGAAGATATCAGGCAGATTAAAAAAGTTTGTTCTGACAATCAGGTGATCTTGCATCTTGATGGCGCCCGGTTGTTCAACGCAATGGTAGCGAAGGACGAATTGCCTACCGAATATGGTTCGATATTCGACAGTATTACATTTTGCTTAAACAAAGGACTGGGATGCCCGATTGGAAGCATGTTGCTGGGGACAAAAGAATTTATTAAAAAAGCGCGTCGGGTGCGTAAAGTTTTTGGCGGCGGATTGAGACAAGCAGGCTATATGGCGGCAGCAGGTATCTACGCACTTCAAAATCATGTTCCCGCATTGCAAAGAGATCACGAACTTGCGAAAACACTCTCGGCCGAATTGACAAAAAAATACTTCGTGAAAAGCATGTTGCCTGTCGAAACAAACATCATCATATTTGAAGTCGATCCTTCATACTCTGCAAGAGAAATCGCCGACGCATTAAAAAGTAAAAATATATTAGTGATTGCGATCTCACCCACACAGGTCCGGTTTGTAACTCATCTTGGAATCTCCGATAATATGATGGAGGATGCGCTGAATGCAATTCAACAATTATAATACCGGTTGAGAATTACCCAGCGCGAGGAAGACTTGTTTTCTATGGTTCTCTTAATTTTACAATTCAATTAAAATATATGTTTCCCAAAATTTCACCAGTACAAACAAAAGCCTGGCAACAATTACAGGATCATTACAACACGACAGGAAAAAACCTGGTGATGAAAGATTTGTTCCAGAAAGACTCCGACAGATTTAAAAAATACTCTCTGACTTCGGGCGACATCATTTTTGATTATTCAAAAAATATTTT
>Ga0163162_10001204_pt1 | contig 24148 bp, 19 predicted proteins | sample S55metaG_FD_115310 | JGI IMG/M metagenome (GOLD analysis project Ga0163162, IMG submission 115310) | Switchgrass rhizosphere microbial communities from Kellogg Biological Station, Michigan, USA - S5-5 metaG | ecosystem: Host-associated > Plants > Roots > Rhizosphere > Soil | place: USA... | reverse complement strand
TCGAGCTCGGCAAGCTCTTCTACTGGAATTCCCCTTGGACGGATACGGCCACGCCGTCCGTGCAAGCCAATCGCGCGAAGCTGAAAGTGCATGGAACTATGCTGGGCATGTTCCTGGCCGGTGGCATTTTGGGGGCGGCGGGGTTCAGCCACATTGGATACGCGGCGACAACGCCCCTGGCGGCACTGCTGACAGCGCTGGCGATCGTCCCGTTGATTGACGATCTGCGCGGGCGGAACTGCCGGCTCGACCTCTAGCCGGTGCGACAGGCCACAGGCGAGAACCGGCTGGGGGCGTCATCGCATTTCGCGCGCAGAGTTGGCGCGGAAGCGGCGGGCGGGTTCTCGATCACCCACGCACATACAATGATAATGTAAGCATCATCAGAGTTCAGCAATGGTGAGAGCGATAGTCTGTTCGCTGGCTTCCTTCGTTTTTTCGGTCTCGGCGTTCAGATCGTGCGAGACGGAGCGTTCACAGGCGTTGGCAGGAGGATTGACGTGATTGATACCAGTATTTCGCTGTTGTCTCATGATTACGCGCATCGGTTCTTGCGAGACCTGATGGGCCGTCGGGGGCTGATCGTCATCGGTGTGGGCAAGGCGGGCGAACGCGGATTTCAGATGCTGTATCGCTTTTCTGATATCTGCGACAGCCTGGAAGATTGCGGGATCAACGTCATCTTCGTCTATCAGAAGGAATCGGCCAGGCATGTCCAGGACGCAACTTCCCTATTCGGGGCGCGATACAGGCAACGGCCCTGTCTGTTCCTGGACGACGAGGGACGGTTCTTTCGAACTCCAGTGCGTCCAAAATGGCTTCGAGCGGTCCATCTGGATCGGGAGATGAAGCGTCTCGGTACGGTCGACATAGCGGTGCAGGATGAAAGCTGGGACCCGCAACTGCGGAGTTTCCTTGCGCAGGTAGCTGCAAGTTTCATGCATTGAGTGCGACTGCGTGGCGACGCGGCGGTCTGACGAAAGTACGACGCTTGCGGCGGTTTCTGCGATTTCCACATGTGCAGGTATCCTGCTGATCCGCTTGAGACGGGACAGTCACTCTGTACGTATCCGCAAATTTGGCCGCGTAACGACTCGTACGATCATGCTCAAGAAAAGAAAACGAAATCCGAACAGGCCACTGATCATAGAGAACGATCAGGTTGTGTCGCTGTACTTCGACGCGCGCGGGGTCCAGAGCACGATGTTGCGGCGTGATCCTTTTGCTCTTGCGTTAGGGTACACGCGCACCATGATGGGTTTCCTGCTGTTCCGGCCTTTTCCGCGCCGCATTTCCATGATCGGGCTGGGCGGCGGCTCACTGGCGAAATACTGCTATCGCCATTTGCCGGACACGACCATTGCTGCGGTGGAAATCAACCCGGATGTCATCGCGCTGCGTGACCGGTTTCACGTGCCGCGCGATGATGGGCGTTTTACGGTGGTGTGTGCCGATGGCGCGCAGTATGTCAACGTCCCGGGTCACCGGCCCGATGTGCTGCTGGTCGATGGCTTCAGTGCCGACGGCCTGCCAGCCAGGCTGGGCAGCGATGCGTTTTACGAAGCCTGTCGCCGCAGGCTGAGTGAAGACGGCGTGCTGGTAGCTAACCTGGTGACGGACGAACCTGACTTTCATCGCTACCTGCGCTCGCTCAGGGAAGTCTTTGCCGGAGCGGTGGCTCTCGCGCCATCGGAAGGCAGCCCGCACAACGTCACTGTTTTTGCGTGGAAGGGTACCGGCGGACTTCCGTCCCATACAGCAATGCTTGATCGTGCGTGCGCACTTCAAGCTCGGCACGCGGTGAATCTTCATGCGACTGCCACTCGTATCGAGTATGGCAAGGGCCTAAACTGGGATCGACGTGGGCAAGCTGGTTGAGCTGAATCGTTCGTCGTAGGTGGAGTTCCGCTCGCACGGCACGGACCGTTTGAACAGGTGCATTCCCCGGGGGGGAGGAATATGACCGCAGGAGCGACAACGAAGTTGGCAGCAGCATGTGCTGCGGTCCAGCGCGGGTCTTTAGGGCACACAGCCGCGCCGTTGCCGGCTTTCAGATAGCCCAATGACGAAGCATGGGCTGGTGAGCGTGAATCTCCCGCGCTACCCGCTTTGCCAGCATGAAGATGACTCGGGTCGAGCGATGTATTATAATCAAATTAACATCTATGGATTCGGCCCCGTCATGGAAACGAAAAGCGCCCGGCTCACGATTCTAATTGATCCCGCGAAGAAGGAAGCATTCGAAAAACTGTGCGCAGCGCAGGACCTGACACCCTCGCAGGTGGTTCGGCAATTGATCCGCGAATACCTCGAGCAGCATGGTGTCAGCTACAAGACAAAGAGCACTATCGGTGCGCGCGCACGTCGAAAGACCGCGTAAGTAACGCCGGTTTCAAATCTTCGCCCCCGATCCGGCGGCGAGCAGTTGCCCGTATCTGCCGGTGCCATCCCTCCTGTCTGCGCTGCGAATCGACATGCTTGCATCGCGCGCCACCAGATTGCGACCAACATGGCGCGCCGGTGAAACATATGATCTCCGCGCCACGCTTGACGACCTCGACGCCTTGCCTAGCGCCGCATAGGTAGCAACGCGGTGATCCACACACCGCGTTTAACCACAATTTCTCCAGGCTTGTCGCGAGTATGCGGGACAGAAGCAGCGCGCGACCGAGACGCTCTGGAAGGATCAGACCGCCCAAGGCGAACACTGACTAGCGCATACGCAGCCACGTCCCTTTCGCGGCGCTGATGGCCTATCGCTTCGACGCCGACGCGATCGTCGAAGGACGGGAACCGAAGCGGGTCGCTCAAGAAACGCAAAGAAAACGCCGTTTAGCGAGGGCCCGGAAGACCGAGCCCCGCAAGGAGCGGCCGTTTTCGTTATGCTTCACTGCACGCATCGTGTATGCGCCACGATTCCATGGCTCCGCGACATCGATACGAAAAGTCAGAGACAGAAGAATGAAAGGCAGGTTATTCATTGCGGCTCGCCTCGCGCGCGCGGCTGTCATTACGCTTGTGCTGGCAGCCTGCGCATCGCAAGCCGGCAACCGTGGCACCGTCATATCCGGCCCGCTGTCCATCGAGAAGCAAGGCGCCATCTTCGCCAGCGGCCGCGGCATTCTTCCGGACACGCGCTCCACGCCAGCCAATGATGCGGCCACGGGCACCGTGACGATCGACCAGATGTACGTGTATGACCGGGTGCCGGTGCGTGTAATGCCGCTTTCCCTCACGCTCGTCATCGGGCAAGGATCGGCATTCACGTTCATGCGTTCCATGGAGGCTGGATGATGGGTAGGGCTACGGTGGTATTGATCGCCTGGCTTTGCATCGCCGGGGTGGCGGGATGGCGCGCGGCGTCGGAGCCCGCGCTGGCGGCGGGAACGCCCGCCGCCGCGACGGATGCGGCCATGATCCGGCACGGCGCCGAGCTTGCGGCGGTGGGAGACTGCATCGTCTGTCACACGGCGAAGGGTGGCAAGCCTTTCGCGGGCGGCCTGCCGATCGACACGCCGTTCGGCACACTCTACTCCACCAACATCACGCCGGATGCGAAGACGGGCATCGGCAGCTGGTCGCTCGAAGCTTTCAAGCGGGCCATGCGGCGCGGCGTGTCGAGCGACGGCCATCTCCTTTATCCCGCGTTTCCCTACGTCCATTTCACGCACATGAGCGACGAAGATATCGGGGCGGTCTATGCGTTCATGATGTCGCGCACGCCGATCCAGGCAAGCGCACCCGCGAACGAGCTGATCTTTCCACTGAACTTCCGGCCGGTCATCGCGGTGTGGAACCTGCTTTTCCTGCATCCCGGCACACCTGTGCCGATGAGCCGCCAACAGGATGCGCAACTGGATCGCGGGCACTATCTCGTCGACACGCTCGGCCACTGCGCCGCCTGTCATTCGCCGATGAACCTGCTCGGCGCGGAGAAAGGCGGCAAGGCCTTCGACGGCGGCGTGATCGACGGCTGGGATGCGCCTTCGCTCAAGACGCTGCTGCATGCGCCCACGCCCTGGACCCGCGAGCAGTTGACGTCCTACCTGCGCACGGGCTTCGCAAGCGAACATGGCGCAGCGGCCGGTCCCATGCTGCCGGTGACGCGTTCGCTTGCCAATGCTTCGGAATCTGACGTAGAAGCCATGGCCGCCTACGTCATGTCGATGCAAACCTCCGACCCCGCGCCGCAACTTTCGACCGCGCCGAAGGCAAATCCCGCTGCCAACGCCGCCAGCCTGCAGGCCGGCGCCACGCTGTTCCAGGCCGCGTGCGCGAGTTGCCACGCGGCGCACGCGCCGATGGAGACGATCGGCGGCAGGCCGTCGCTATCGCAGAGCACGGCCGTGAACAGCGACAGCCCGCGCAACGTCGTGCGTTTGATACTCGACGGCCTGCCGCCCGAAGGCAGCACGCCGGCCCGCCTGATGCCGCCGTTCGCCGGCATGCTGACCGACGCGCAGATCGCGGACCTCGCCCGCTACCTGCGCTCGCAATACAGCAAAGAGTCGCCCTGGCCGCTGACAGCCGCCGATGTGGCGAAGTACCGAAAGGAGAAACCCGCACCATGATCACACTGACCGTGAATGGTGAGAGCCACACGCTCGACATCGACCCTTCCACGCCGCTGCTTTACGCACTTCGCAACCAGTTGCAACTGCACGGCGCCAAGTACGGCTGTGGGCTTGGACAATGCGGCGCGTGCACGGTGATTGTCGGCGAGGAGCCGGTGTTCTCGTGTCTGATGCCGGTAGCGGCGATCGGCGAACGGGCAGTGCGGACCATTGAAGGGCTGGGCACGATCGAACAACCGGGCAAGCTGCAGCGCGCATTCATCAACCAGCAGGCGGCGCAATGCGGCTATTGCATCGCCGGCATGGTGATGCGCGCGCAGGCGCTGCTCGACCGTACGCCCTGGCCTTCGGACGAAGAGATCCGCGCGCACATGGAGCCGAACCTGTGCCGTTGCGGCACCCACATGCGCATCCTCGCGGCCATTCTCGAAGCGCGCGGCGCATCGAACGGGAGTCGCTCATGAAGCCCGACACCCTCCACGAAGAGCCGGAGAACGCCGCGCGGCGCCGGTTTCTCACGGCCGGCAGCGTGGTGGTGGCCTTCACGCTGCTGCCGGAGGCGGCTTCGCGTGCACTGGCGCAGACCACGACTACCGAGGCCGGCACCTTCACCGCGTCTGCGCCCGATCTGCCGGGCAGTCTCAAGACGTCGCCGATGCTCGATGCATGGATCAGGATCGACACGCACGGACACGTGACCGTGTTTACCGGCAAGGCCGAACTCGGCACCGGCATTCGCACGGCGTTCATCCAGATCGCCGCGGAAGAGCTCGGCGTCGCGCCGTCCGGCATCACCCTGCTTACCGCCGACACCGCCACCACGCCAAACGAAGGCTATACGGCTGGCAGCCATTCGGTGGCCGATAGCGGCACCGCGATCGCCAACGCCGCGGCACAGGTGAGGGGCTTGCTGCTGCAGACGGCGGCGGCGAAGCTTCAGGTCGACGCGGCGACGCTCGCGGTGCAGAGCGGCGCGATCCACGCCGCCGACGGCCGCAGCATCAGTTTTGGCGAGGCCGTCAGTGGCGTGGATCTGCATCGCCAGGCGCAACCTGGCCTGCCGCTCAAGGATCCTCGCACCTTTACGATCATCGGCCAGCCGATGCAGCGCGTCGACATTCCGGGCAAGGTCACCGGAGGCGCGAGCTACGTGCAGGACATGCGCCTGCCGAACATGCTGCATGCGCGCGCCGTGCGCCCGCCCGCCTATGGCGCGACACTGGCGTCGGTGGACATCGCGCCGGTGGAGGCGATGCCGGGCGTGATCAAGGTCGTGCGCGACGGCAGCTATCTGGCCGTCGTCGCCGACGACGAATGGCGCGCGATTCTCGCGATGCGGGCCTTGTCCGCCGCCGCACGCTGGAACGCGGGGCCGCCGCTGCCGGATCAGGCGACGATCCACGAGACCTTGCGCCGGTTACCGGCGCAGGAGATTACCGTCGCCGGGAAGGGCGCGCCCGCCGCGGCTGCCGCGCAGACTCTGCACGCGCGTTTCACCAAGCCTTACCTGACACATGGCTCGATCGGGCCGTCTTGTGCGCTGGCGTTGATGGAAGGCGAGCGCATGACCGTCTGGACCCACACGCAAGGCGTATTTCCCTTGCGCAAGGGCCTGGCCGAGATGCTCTCGATGCCGCCGGACCATGTGCGGTGCGTGCATGTGGAAGGTTCCGGCTGCTACGGACACAACGGCGCCGACGACGTCGCCGCCGACGCAGCGCTGATTGCGCGAGCGGTGCCCGGGCGACCGGTACGGGTGCAGTGGATGCGCGAGCAGGAACACATGTGGGAGCCGTTCGGACCTGCCATGACGACGGACCTGACCGCTTCGCTGGATGCGTCGGGGCAGATGGTGGACTGGAAGTGCGAGATCTGGAGCAACACGCATAACAACCGGATAGAGAATGCCGGGCGCCTGATGCCGACATGGGCGCTGGCCACACCGCTCAAGCCGGCGCCGCCGAAGGAGATTCCGATGCCTGAAGGTGGGGGCGATCGCAACAGCGTGCCGCTGTATCGGGTGCCGAACCTTCATGTCCAGGAGCACTTCCTGCCCGACATGCCGATCCGGGTGTCGGCGATGCGATCGCTCGGCGCATACATCAACGTGTTCGCCATCGAGAGTTTCATGGACGAGCTTGCGGCAGCGGCACATGCGGATCCGGTCGAATTTCGGCTGCGGCATCTGGACGATCCGCGTGCGCGCGACGTGATTCACCAGGCGGCGGAGCGTTTCGGCTGGAAAGCGGCGCGCGGCAGTGCACGCCAACCCGGGCAAGGGGTGGGGTTCGCCTTTGCGATGTACAAGAATCTGATGGCCTACTGCGCGATTGCGGTGGAAGTGATGGTTGAACGCGACACGGGCACGGTGAAGATGGAGCGTGCGGCGTGCGCGGTGGATTGCGGGCAGATCGTCAATCCAGATGGCGCGCGCAACCAGGTGGAGGGTGGGATCCTGCAGTCGTCGAGTTGGACGCTGTTCGAAGAGACGACATTCGATACACGCGGGATTACCAGTTTCGAGTGGGGCAGCTATCCGATTTTGAGGTTCTCGTCGGCACCGAAGAAAGTCGAGGTGGACCTGATCGACCGGCCGGGCACGCCGTTTCTGGGAGTGGGGGAGGCCTCGCAAGGGCCTACGGCCGCGGCACTCGCCAACGCGGTCGCGGATGCCGTTGGAATGCGGGTCAGGGATTTGCCGCTGGGGCGGGGGCGCGTCAAGGGTTGACAGACGTTCCCCGACGCGAATGGCAACGCCGGGGCGAACCCGTCGATGCAGCAGTCGTACGCTGACGGCACGGTGGCCGAGCATTCGCATCAGCGTGCGTGCAATGCGGCGGCGCTGATCTTCGAGATTGTTGTTGAACACGACGTGGCTGCACTCGACCGTATTCGCGATGCCCAGGACCCGTGAAGCGAGCCTGCCCGACTCGTCCTCGTTGTAGTCGTGTTTGAATCGCGACGACGCTGCGGTCGCCCCATGTATGTTCCACGTCTCGTGAAAAGGGCTCCCGAAGGCGTCTTTGAAAGAGTGTGTTTCTTGCCGGTGCTTATCGCATCGCGCCTGCGAGGTTTTCCGCTCCGAGGCCTACGATCAGGTCCAACTCGCCGTTGGTCAGGGGTTGCGTTGCGGGAACCCCGGCCGACTTCAGCGCGGTGGCGTCGAGCCGGGAGGCGTCGGACAGTACGACGCGCAGTCGTGTGGCGGCAAGCGCTTCGAGTTTCTTGATGTTGGCCGCACCACCGAGCGCCGCGCAAATCTTTTCCGCACGGGCCTTCTGCTGCGTCGGGCTGTACGCAGAGGCCGCGGTTGCTGCCGGTGCCGCGCTTTCCACGACAGGCGTTCCGCCAGGTGCGAGTTCGGCATCGCTGCCCGCTGTCTTCAGGTATTCCTGCATGTCGGTCTTCATGTTCTCCGACAGCGGCCCGAAGATCGCCTGCACGCCGTTGCCGACGCGCATGACACCCGCGGCACCGAGCGCCTTGAGCTTGCCCTCGTCGACGAGGGTTGGGTCATTGACCGAAATGCGCAGACGCGTGATGCAAGCGTCCAGGCTGGTGATGTTGGAACGGCCGCCGAACGCGAGAACGAGGTCGCGCGAGCGCCCGCCGGCGCCCGCCGCGCTGGCCGTGATGACTTCGACGGTGTCATCCTCGCGACCCGGCGTCTTGAGGTCGAATCTCGTAATCACGAAGCGAAACACGCCGTAGTAGATCACTGCGTAGATTGGTCCGAGGAAGAAGACGTACCACGCATGGGTCGCCTTGTTGCCGATCAGGTTGAACATCAGGAAGTCGATGGCGCCCTGCGAGAAGGTGAAGCCCATGTGCATGCCGAGGGTGTTGGCCAGGAATTGGGTCGTTGCGGCGAGACACGCGTGGATGAGGTAAAGGACCGGGGCGACAAACAGGAAGGCGAACTCGATGGGCTCGGTGATGCCGGTGAGAAACGAGGTCAGCGCAGCGGAGATCATTATCCCGGCAACGACGGCCTTCTTCTCGGGCTTGGCGCAGTGCCAGATGGCGATCGCCGCGGCCGGCAGGCCGAACATCTTGAACAGGAACGCGCCCGCGAAGATACCGGCGGTGCGGTCGCCCGCGAAAAAGCGGTTGATGTCGCCGTGCACCGTCTTGCCTGTCGTCGGGTCCAGGTAGCTGCCCATCTCGAAGAAGAACGGCACGTTCCAGATGTGGTGCAGGCCGAACGGGATGAGCAGGCGCTCGACGAAGCCGTAGATCGTCGCCGCGGTGCGCGGATCCGAGACCGCCGCCCATTGCGAGAAGGCTTTGATCCCGCCGCCGATCGGCGGCCACACGACGGACAGGATTGCGCCGAGCACGATTGCGCCGATCGCGGTCACGATGGGCACGAAGCGCTTGCCTGCGAAGAAGCCGAGATAGGCCGGCAACGCGATCTTGTAATAGCGATTGAACAGCCACGCTGCCAGGCCACCCGCCAGGATCCCGCCGAACACGCCGGTCTGGATGGACGGGATGCCCATGATCGTGTCGGGCTCGATGCCCTCCGCCTTGGCAATCACCCCCAATGTTGCCGTCATGACGAGATACCCGATCGTTGCGGCGATGCCCGAGACGCCGTCATTCTCGGTGGTCGCCGGCGCGATGACAATAGAAAAGATCAGCGGCAGGTTGGCGCAGATCACGTCGCCCGAGTTCTTCATGAGCGCGAGGACGATCGCCGGAACGTAACCGTGGAAATCAGTCGCGCCAAGGCCGAGCAACAGGCCGGCCACGGGGAGCACGGCGACTGGCAGCATCAGTGCTTTGCCGACCTTCTGCAAGACTCCAAAGGCATGCTTGAACATGGAGGGTCTCCTGTTGCTCTGCTTATTCGGCGTAGGGGGCGAGAAGGGCGCGTACTTCAGCGGCGGTACCGAGACGCAGCACGTCGGCGGCCAGCTTGCGCGCTTCGTCCATGGTCACCCGCGCAAGCTGTGCCTTCACCGAGCCGACCGCGGGAATGCTGACCGAAAGCTCGTCGACGCCGAGGCCCGCGAGCACTGGCACGGCCATCGCATCCGAGGCGATGCCGCCGCACACACCGACCCATTTGCCATGCATGTGCGCGCCTTCGACGGTCATGCCGATCAGCCTCAGCACCGCGGGGTGAAGCGCATCGGCTTTTTTTGCGAGCTTCGGATGCCCGCGGTCCATCGCGAGCGTGTATTGCGTCAGATCATTCGTGCCGATCGAGAAAAAGTCGACTTCGCGCGCGAGCTGCTCGGCAATCAGCGCGGCAGCCGGCACTTCGATCATCACGCCGACCTTGACACTGTCAGCGCGATCGCCGGCCTCTTCGAGCAGGATCTTCCTGGCGGCCCGCACCTCTTCGATCGCGGCAACCATTGGGAACATTACGTGCAGGTTGCCAATGGGCGCTGCGCGCAAAATCGCACGCAGTTGCGTGCGAAAGATGTCGGGGCGATCGAGGCTCACACGCACGCCGCGCAGGCCGAGGAACGGATTGTCTTCCTTGGGTAGCGGCATGTAGGAGAGCGGCTTGTCACCCCCGGCGTCGAGCGTGCGGATCACGAGCGGCCGCTCGCGGCCAAGCGCTTCGGCCACGGCGCAATATTCGGCGGCCTGTTCGTCCTCGGAGGGCGCGGTGTCGCGGTCGTCGAACAGGAACTCGGAACGCAGGAGGCCCACGCCTTCGGCCCCGGCCGCAACCGCTTCACGTGCTTCCTGCGCGTTGCGAATGTTCGCGACGACTTCAATGCAGTGACCGTCTGCCGTCATCGCGAGCTTGCTCGCGGCAAGGTCCTGTTCTTCGCGCTTGGCCGTCTGTCGCCTGATGCGCTCATGCGCCTTTTCGAGATCCTCGGCGCCCGGATTGCGCCGCAGGCTGCCAAGCGAGCCGTCGAGCACGACGAGCGTGCCGTTGGCGAGCTGCAGCGCGCCCTCGTCGATGCCGCAGATGGCCGGGATGCCGAGCGAGCGCGCGAGGATCGCGACGTGGCTCGTGGCGCCGCCGGTCGTCGTGCAGAAGCCGAGCACCTTGCTGCGATCCAGCGAGGCGGTATCCGACGGCGAGAGCTCCTCGGCGATCAGAATCGAGTCGGCCGGCACTTCGATCTGCGCCTGCGTCACACCGGCAAGCAGCGCCAGCACACGACGGCCGACGTCCCGGATATCGCCGGCGCGTTCGCGCAGCAGCGGGTTGTCGAGCTTCTCGAGCGTGCTCGCCTGCTTCTGGAAACCGTTGCGCCACGCGAAGCCCGCACTCTTGCCGTCGCTGATGCTGCCGAGCGCCATGTCATTGAGGTCAGGGTCTTCGAGTAGTTCGAGGTGCGCGTCGAGGATCTGGGCCTTCGATGGATCGGTAAGCGTGGCCTTGAGCGCTTCGATCTGCTGCCTTGCTTCGTGCCGGGCTGATTCGAGCCGCGCACGTTCGCGCTGCGGCGATTCGCCTGCTTCCCTGACGTCGATGACTTCCTGGCGGAACTGCACGATGTGACCAACTGCGAGTCCAGGCGAGGCCGATACGCCGGTGAGTTCGTCGATGTCGCCGGATGCCGTGCGCCTCGCGACGCCGGGCTCGGCGACGGGCGCCGCGGCAGCCGCTTCGGGTGCGTCGCCGGGCTTCTCGCCCGAGCCCTCGGCGAGCAGGCGCGCGAGCGTGCCGGCCGCTTCGCCCGCGTCGGGACCGGTGGCCTGGACGCGTACTCTGTCCCCGAGCTTCGTCGCGAGTCCCATGATGGACACGACCGACTTGGCGTTCGCGCTGTCGCTGCCGCGCAGCAGGCGGATGTCGGACTTGTACTGCTTCGCTCCGGAGGCGAAGACCGCTGCGGGCCGTGCATGCAGGCCCGCGGGATTCGGCAGGGTGACTTCGTCAGAGAGGATTGCACCGGTCGCGCCGATTGTCTCCTGCTCGACCACGCCGCCGGCAAGTTCTACGGACAGTGCAGCGTCCTTGCCCGCGGTGACGAGACCCTTCGCGGGCACGTAGCGCGTGACGAGTTCGCCGTTGGCGATCACCATCTGGGTCAACAGGCTCACCGCCTTGGCGCCGACAACGACAGGGTCGAAGCGGATCAGCGGCTGACCCGTCGCAACGGTGTCGCCTTCGCTGACTAGCGGGGCGAAGCCTTCGCCGCGCAGCAACACGGTGTCGAGGCCAATGTGCAGCAGCACTTCGAGCCCGCTATCGCCAGTAATCGTCAAGGCGTGGCCGGCCCTGTGCAATTGCGTGACCTTGCCGTGAAGCGGTGACAGCAGTTCATCCGAGGTCGGGTCGATCGAAACACCGTCGCCGACCATCTTCTGGGCGAAGACCGGATCGGGCACGGTCTCGAGCGGTACCATCACGCCCGCGAGCGGCGCCATCAACTCGATGCATACTGGACGCTGAGGAGCTGTCATCTGCGCGACTCCTTTTGTTTAGCGTTTCGCTCAAACGATGAGCGGCGCGAGCCCTGTATTGGGGGGGCGGTTGGCCATGCGTTCAGGGGTCTGCGCTATGAGGTCAAACCCTAGGCACACGGGCGCCGCACTGAAGAGAACTTGAACCGGCCTAAGCTAAATCATAGGCGACGACTTTGTGATTCGCTGCCTGAATGAACGCGTGTGCATTGCCTTATGCGTCAGTTCGGAAACGGGTCGAACGTCCTTCTGGATGACCCGGTGGGCCATGGCCTGGCGGATGAAAAATCGGTCACTGCTGCTGGCGGATTGCCGTCGGTGTCGGATTCGAGACGAGATCGCGCCCGCTAGCCAGACGCGCCTCAAGTATCGCGAATCTCGCGAGTCTGCCTTTGGCCTCACACGCCACGTTATCTCCAATGAGTCACACCGCGACAATCGGACGCCAGGTTTGGCGCAAGTCCTATCGAGTGAAAAGACCCCTGGAACAGATAATCCTCGGGAGAAAGACGTACTGTCCTTGGCTAACTAGTCATCGCTTCCGGCGACATTGGACCAAAGTCCAATACCTTTGGGCGTATGTGAAGCCTATTCTTGACCTGTACTTTTGTTCGGAGATTGCCACGATAACGTCAGGGGCCTATCGACGGCTATGGTCCGTTCGGCTGGCTTGCACGTCAGCTTCGATTTTGAACCCGCTTCGTACGATCTTCCAGAACCGAAGAAACCTCCCGTCGCAACGTACAGATTGACTCCCCTGCGGGCTTCAAAGCGCGAAATCCAACTGGAGGGTGAAAAATGAAACCGATATCGATTCTCATCGTGACCGTTGCTGTGTCAGGCTGCGCAAGCCAACCCATGCCGCCGAGCGCGCAAGCGGTCGGAGAAAGCCAGCAGCCAGTCTCCACAGTCTCGCAATGCATCGGCCAGAAATGGGCAAACCAGTCGCAACAGACCGTCATATCGCAGGTGATCGTGGCCAACAATCAGGCGATGGATGTCTATGTTCCGGGTCAGCAGCCTCCGAATGGCTCAGCCGCTCTGGTGCGGCCATCGTGGACGGGTAACAGCAAGACATGGGTCGGTTTCCGCCCGGGCGGGTCAGGCGGCAACACCGGCGGCGATATCGGCGGCTGCCTCTAGACAGCGCGTCAGCCTACATCACCTCGTTGTTTCGACAGATGTGGGCAGCCATCTCCGGCGCGCCAGGCCTGAACCTGCCGCACTTCAATCCAGGAGAATTTCATGAACCGTCGTACCTTCTTTTCGCTGACCGCCATCGCCCTGGCCAGTTCGCTGGCCGCTTGCAACACGGCGAAGACTCCGACGGAAGCGGCCAGCAAGCGCCAGGAGATCAATACCGGCGTCGATAGCGCCCTCAACAAGCTGTACAGTTCGACGCCAGGCTCGCGGGAACAGGCCAGCAAGGCCAAGGGCATTCTTGTCTTTCCGTCGGTGATCGCCGCGGGCCTGGTGGTCGGCGGGGAATACGGCGAAGGCGCGCTGCGCTCGGGAGGCACGTCCATTGGCTACTACAAGACCAGTACCGCGTCGTTCGGCCTGCAGATTGGCGCCCAGTCCAAGGCGGTGATCATGATGTTCATGACACAGGACGCACTCGATAAATTCCGGACCAGCGACAAGGGTTGGACCGCCGGCGTGGATGGCTCGGTTGCGGTGGCGAAGACCGGCGCCAACGGTGCGCTCGACACCGCAACGACGAATGCGCCGATCGTCGGTTTCGTGCTGACGAACGCCGGCCTGATGGCCAATCTCAGCTTCGAAGGCACCAAGGTCAGCAAGCTCGACATCTGACACCGGCCGCTCACGACTATCGAGGCGTCATTCAAGCACGTGCGCAGGCATACCGATGGCCTTTCCCGGGAGTTGACATGAAGATCAAGGTATTCCTTGTGGTGGCCGCCGTAGCCATGCTGGCGCGCCCGGTATTGGCCCAGCCGGAAACATCGGTGGCGGTCACGAAAGGTACAGGCACGGCCACCGTGGTCGGAACGGCAACGGTCACGGCCACGATTGTCGCCATTGATCCGGCTACCCGCACCGTCACCCTGAAGGACAAAAGGGGCCGTGTCGTCGACCTGGAAGTGGGCGAAGAGGCGCGGAACTTCGATCAGCTCAAGGTTGGCGACGTCGTCACGACAGAATACCGGGAAGCGATGTCGCTGAGTCTCACGAAAGCGAGCGGCCCGCGTTCCGCCTCACAGCGCCTGATAGAACAGCGGTCCGCGCCCGGGGCCAAGCCCGGCGGCACAATCGGTCGGGAAATAACGGTACTGGCGGACGTCGTCGCCGTGAATGCAAAGGCGAAAACCGTCACGTTAAAGGGACCGCAAGGCAACGCGGTGGACGTGATCGTGGAGGACCCCGAGCAGATGAAGCACATTCGCAAGGGAGACCAGGTTGAAGTCGTGTACACGGAGGCGGTCGCCATATCCGTTACGCCCGGCACGAACAAGTAGCAGGTCGATGAATCGACTTCGTTCGGGAGTCGATGGCCGCACCGGGCTGATTCTGTTCAGACTACGAGCGTTACGGGCGTGCCTTCGATCGACGCCAGAACATACTCGGGGTGAGCCGCCGCGAGAAGGGTAGTGCTGCGCAAAGCGATGACCCGTAGGGGTTGTCCTCGATGTTCTGATCGATACTGGACTCATTGCTGTTCGGGCCGCTCCTCAACCTGATGGCCTGAGGGTTGATCCTCGCGATCAAGATGTATCCGCTTCAAGTCAGACTCCTGCGCACGCCCGCCACCTGGGATGGTCTGATCGTCACGCTGATAATCCTCATCGCGTTTGACCGCGTCGTTGTGGCCGATTCGATCCAGCGTGCGATGGCCATTTTCAGAAGCGGCAGATCCCGTGCGTCATTTGATCCATCAGATCGCTTGCCTTTCCACCGCCTGCCAGTCCGGTGTCCAGCTGGCTGATCATTGGCCAGCGTGCGCACGGCTTTTCAACAGGCCTCTCGACCTTGAATGGCTTGTGCAGAAGTTCGCTCCAGAACGCCTGGTAGGACGCGCCGGGCTGCCGCCGTGTGCGGGCGACATTCAGGTCGAACCTCGATGATGCAAGGGACGAAGCACGGATATTAAGCCTGTGGAGAGACAGGAGGTGGGCATCATGACTCGCCGGTCAAAATGCATCGCTGCGTTAGCGGCGGCGGCAATAAGTGGGTGGGCTCACGCGATCGACTCCCTTCCGAGCGACGCCGGCGCGCAGTGGCAGATCGCGGTGGGGCCATACCTATGGTTGCCCACTGTGAGCGGGACATTCCGGTTCACGGTACCCGGCGGCGGTGCCGACGCTTCTGGCGGTCCGTACAACTATCTGCAAAACCTCAGATTCGCGTTGATGCTGCAAGGGGAGGCGCGCAAGGGGGAGTGGAGCGTTTTCGCCGACACGGTCTACCTCAACTTCGGGCGACATGAGAGCTCTGTCAATGCGACGAACGGCGTCCTCGGCACGCGTGAGACACAGCAGAGCGTCCAGACGAGTTTCGCGGGAACGCTGGTCCAACTGGGCGGCAGCCGCACCGTCGTGCGGCGAGGATGGGGACACGTAGATGCGATCGTCGGATTGCGATATCTTGGTGCGAAGGGGACACTCGACGCCGCGATCGGTGCGACGGTTGGCTCAGGCCCTGGGGCAAGCTCGAACTTTCATGTGGCGCAAGTGCAGAACATCTTCGATGGTTTTGCCGGGCTGCGCGGACGTGCAACGATCACTCGGGACGGCGCCTGGTACGTGCCTTTCTATCTCGACGTGGGGACAGGGACCTCGGAGTTCACATGGCAGGCGCTGACAGGGGTGGCCTACGCGGCAAAATCGATCGACGTCAGCCTGCTCTACCGGTACCTCGCTTTTTACGGCTCGGGCAATCAACTCATACAAACGCTGCGCTTCAGCGGTCCAAGCCTGAACGTGACGTTCAAGTTCTGAGCGCTCGTGGGCGGGTGTTCAAGTCGCAGGACGCTGGTTGCAGCCGGTGGCGTTCCCGGTGTTTCAGGGGCGAGCGTGGCTTCGCACCTCACATGAAATGCCCAGATAAACGCAACCGGTTCCAACAGGTCGCCTGGCCTCAGCCGAAGCATGCACGCCACGCAAGGCAAGACGAAAGCGAACGATCGCATCTTCAACCTGAATGAAGACCTGCCCCGGAAGTCTTCAGCCTTCCTTGAATCTTCAGTGAGTGTTTTCCTGGCTCCTGACCCAGCGAGGGGCGAGCTTGATACGCGGAAGTCTTTGCATGGTCGCTCTCCCTAACGCCGGCCACCGCCGCCTCGGGCGCCGCCACCGCCGCGTGCTCCTTCACCGCCCGCACGGCTATATCCCGAGGACTGCGCGCTCGCACGTCCGCGATTGTAGTCGTGCTGCGACGCCGCGCCTGCGCCGACGCCCTGGAATGCCGTGTCGCGCCCATCACCCGAGTAGCCTCCGCCTGCGCCTCTGCCTCCGGCCTGGGCGCCAGTTGCACTGCCACGAGTGGAGGTTTGGGTACGATTGGCCGTTGCGGCGCTTCGATCGGATGCCTGGCCGCGATTTCCTGTCGTGACGCTCTGGTTGGACGCGCGGGAACGATTGCCGGCTTCGGGGTTGCGGTTGGCCGTTTGTGCGCGATTGCCTGCTGCACCGCCACGCTCAGACGTGCTGGCCCGATTGCCGGGACCCGCTTTATTCGTGCCGCCGGCGCCCTTGGCGACATTCGCGTTATTTGTGCGTCTGGTGCGGTTATCGACGCCCTGATTGCCAGTCGCGGCGCGATTGGCCGCGCTGGTGCGCTCGGGAGCGGCGCCGGTGCGTCCGCGATAGTCGCTCCGCGCCGCCTCGGCGCCCTGCGTCCCTCGCGAGTATCTGTCGCGTGTTGCATTGTCGCGGTAGGCAACGCCCTGACGGTGCCGCGCGTCATGCTGCCACTTGCCGCCCTCCACCTTGGTGCGGTCGAAGTTGCGGTCGATGTTCGTGGCCCTGTTGACGTTGATGTTGACGTCGCCGCGGTTCCAGTTGCAATTGCCGAAGATCGCGCCTGCCGCCGCGATACCGAGGCCCCACGCGAATCCGCTCGCGAGGGCGGCTCCCGGGTAGTACGCCGGATAAGGCGGCCAGTACGTCGGCGGGTAGGCCGGGGCGCTCCAGCCGCCATAAACGACCGTTGGATTGTAGGAGGGTACGTAGATGACCTGCGGGTCAGCCGGTTCGATTCGCACGATGCTTTGGGGTGCCTGCACGGCTTGTCCGCCTTGAGGCGGCTGTCCCCCTTGGCTCACGGCCGGCGGCGCTTCGACAATCACCTTCTGTTGAGCGTTCGTTGTCAGGTTTCCAGCTTGTTGCGCGCGGACCCTCAATCTCTGCACGGCGGCAAGCACATCCTTTTCCTGCGCAAGGAATGCATCCCCGAGCCGCTGGGTCCAGTCGAGCTTGTCGTTCATGGGTTGCAGCACCTGAGGAAACGCAACCAGCGACTTGACGCTCACGTCCCACGGCTGGTCTTGTACCGCTCTCACTGCAGCGTCGCCCTTCAGGTCCCGATGCTCCTTGACCCAGCGTGCGGCATGCACGACTTCGAGCGGATACGTCGACGCCATGAGAACCTGAGACAGCAGTGAATCGGGATAGAGTGCGATCGGCGCAACCAGCGCCTCGAGCTCCTCAGGTGGGTATTGCTGGGCCTGGGGCTGGGCTCCCGATGCCGGAGCTGGCGCTGCAGAGGCGGGGAGCGGCGGTAGCGCGGGTGCTGCTGTTGATGCTGGGACCGAGGCCTGGGCGACCGCTGAGGCTGGAGGAGTCTGAGCCTGAGGCTGCTGATCCTGTTGTTTTTGACAGCCCGCCAGCAAGCCGACGACGAGGCTGGCACTCAACAGTCGTGCAATCCATATCGTCATGGCCATTCCCCTGTTCGTTTTGCCAGGCGGCGAATTGATCGTTGACGAACGGTCAGCGCCTGGTGCGCGGCGCACGGGTGGTGAAATGCCGCGGTAACGGCATGCTCTGTCCGCAAGGGAAAGATCTCGGAAAACGTCCTATCCGTGCATCCGTTGGGGCCGCTCCCTATCAAGGATAGGTCGCGTGATCGTATCTGTCAGGGGCTGTCCCAACTCCTGGTCGGTGTCGACCAATCAGCCTGCTGAACCTGGCTTGACGTATCGCGATGCTCGCTGCGACCCAAACGGGAGTGCCGCGTCCAGTAACCTCCACGTTGGATCGCGGGAAGACTGTCTGAACAAGTGCGCCCACGTCTACTGACGCTTGCAATCTGCGTGGGCGTCGCATATCTTCCAAAGGGATTTACGTATTGATCCGTTCCGAATCGCAACATCCTCGAGCGTGACCGGCAGGTTGGTTTTTCGCGGTCGCCGTTGCTGCAAGGGAGCCGGCCATGCATTTGAAAATTCGTTATTCACGTCGATTGCTCACGCCTGTATTGGCTTTGGCGTTACTGATGGCTCACGGCGCAAATTGCGTAGCGCAGGTGCCCTCGAGCGAGTCAAGCGCGGCTGCCATAGACGTCGTCGTGGAAATGACCGGGCGCGTAGAAAGGATTGACGCCAGCAAGCACTTGGTCACCCTGCGCGGTCCGCGGGGCAATCTTGCCGAAGTGGAAGTCGATCCAGCCGCCGGGGACGTGAGTAAATTAAAGGTTGGCGACATGATTCACGTCGCCTACAAGGGTGAAGTGCTTGTATCGGCTGAAAAAGTAAGTTCGAAAGGTATTCGCTCGCGGGTCGAGTCGGACGTGACCGTGCCAGCGTCTGGCGGTACAGCGGCGTCAGCGCGTCACATCAAGGTTGTCGCAACCGTGCAGAAAATCGACCTGAAGAAACGGCAAGTGACGCTGCGAGGACCCAGGCATACCGTGACACTGCAGGTTGCTTCCGACGTCCCTCTGGAGCAATTGAAAGTGGGGGATGACATCCGGGCCGAATACGTTGGTGCGGTAGCGGTGCGGGTGACACGGCCTGGGGCGAATGTTCAATAGCATTCAAGCCGCATTGGTGGCTGATATTCCTCCACTTCGCCTTTCGGAGATGAGTCAGCTGTCTTTGAATTGCTAGCGAGGGGTAGGGCACACTACGCCGTCATGTCAATTCGATTCGCAAGCATGCTGGTTTCATCCGGGGCGCTCGCGCTTCTCGCTTGTGCGCAGCCGCATCAGCAGGTCGCGCCGGGCGAGAACGAGTCTGCGCTCATCGCACGCCTCGGCCCCCCGCGCGAAACCTACGACTTGCCCAATGGCGGCAAGCGCCTGATGTGGCCAACTCAGCCCATGGGTTCGACGACGACCGCAGCGGACGTTGACTCGTCTGGCAAAGTGGTGAGCGTGCGCCAGGTGTTGCAAGACACCGAGTTCTATCGTGCCGAAGTTGGGAAGTGGACGCGCAATGACGTGCTCGCGAACTTCGGCAAGCCCTTCGAGACAGCTTACTTCAAGCGCATGGACAGACAGGTGTGGTCATACCGGTATATGGAGAACAACATCGACCACATGATCTTCAACTTCTTCTTCGACGACCAGGGCGTCTTGCGGCAGACGCAGAAGATGCCGGACCCGAAATACGATCCCAGCCGGCGCCGGTTCTAGATCCTGTTCGCCCTTTTCGTTTGGGAGGCGAACGCACAATACGCAACGGATGTCGCTCACGCCGAGCACCGTGGGGACGTTGTCCCGCGCGTTGCATGGCGTGAGCGGCAGTGCCGGGCTAATTGAAAAGTCTGGCTACATCGTGCGCGTCAAGGGTCGGCTGTGCGCACTCAGGCCTTTCCGTTGAGGGGCATCGACGTGCTATTGGCGCCGAAGCCGTCAATGATGCGTTGTGCGGCTGAATAGCCGCGCATCAACGCTTCAGCAGACGTCCCAAATGGACGACTGGTTGATTCACCGAACCGGAGCGGAGCAGCTGCTGCAGGACCCGCGCCCCGGGAGATATTGACAACGGCCACGTATCCGCCCGGTGTGACATAAGCGTGTCCCCTTCGTGTTCCATCAACCGGCTCGGCATCCACATCGACGGTGAAGTCTTTGTAGTTGTATGTTCGATGCATTTGCGCCCTCCATCGCTGATATCGGTACGAGAATGTCGCGTCTTCGCTGCCTGTCGCGCGAAAGCCGCGTCACCCCATGTGCAATCCACCGTTGAGCGAGAAGTCCGCGCCCGTCGCAAAGGCGGCCTCGTTACTGGCAATCCACGAGACAATCGATGCTATCTCCGAGGGTTCGCCGAGGCGACGCACCGGAATGCCTGCAACGATGGCCTCCAGCATCTCGGGCTTGACAGCGCGGACCATGTCCGTACCGATATACCCGGGTGAGACGGTATTGACGGTGACACCCTTTGCCGCCACTTCCTGCGCGAGCGACATCGTGAAGCCGTGGATGCCGGCCTTGGCGGTCGAGTAGTTGGTCTGCCCGAATTGGCCTTTCTGCCCATTGACCGACGAGATGTTGATGATGCGCCCCCAGCCCCTCGAGACCATCCCCTCAATGACTTGCTTGGTGACGTTGAAAAGGCTTGTCAGGTTCGTATCAATCACGGCATTCCAGTTCTCCAGCGTCATTTTGCGAAAGACGCCATCGCGCGTGATGCCGGCGTTGTTCACCAGTACATCAATCTCACCGACGTCCTTTTTCACCCTGTCGAACGCCGCCACGGTCGATTTCCAGTCGCCAACATTGCCCTCGGAGGCAATGAAGTGAAATCCCAGTTCGGTTTGGTCGGACAACCATTTCTCGCGGCGCGGCGAATTCGGTCCGCAACCTGCCACGACCGTGAGACCGTCCTCATGAAGGCGCTGACAGATTGCGGTTCCGATGCCGCCCATACCACCCGTTACGTACGCAATTCGCTTGCTCATGCTTTTCTCCTGTCTCCACCATGGTGAATAAACAATCGCTTTCGAAACTATGCCGCGCGAAACCACTGGCAATCGCGGACTATTTGAACTCATGCGACTTGAGGTGATGCTCCAATGAACGCCCTGCGAATGGTTCTAGTGCCAACTGCCGGTAACGACTAAAAGCTTCCTAAGTATCCCGACGCCCCTCAAGGACGCCTGCGTCGGCGAACGTTGCCCGTAGCTCCTTGAGAGCTGCCGTCGGGTGCGGCGGAATCGGCAGCGTCCGTGCGCGATGACCCGACGAAAGGCGTTTCGAATTGGTTCGAGTCGAGCTGCCCGATGAAATCGTGGAGCACTGTAAGAGCCTCTGCTTGTCCGCGCCGTTCGACCTGCCGAGCGAGCAGGGTGAGGAACACTCGAAGGTCCTCCCGGCCGTATCGCTGCTGAAAATGCTGCGCCGTTTCCTCGACGGCTGCTCTCATAGAAGCCGCGTGCAGCATGCTGGCAAGATGCGATGCGCCCTGCGCCAGTTCGACCTGGTATTGCCTTGCGCACCGAGCTTCATCGGCGGCTTGCCTGCGTCGGCTCAGGTTCATGGCGTTGTCGCGGCAATGGCTTTCCCTTGGCCGGTGCATAGCCGGTGAACGTCCACGTCGGGGGGGCCGGCAAGGCGCCTGACTGCTTGATGCAGCGGCACGGTGATTCCCCGCCGCGATAATTTAGCCTCGTGCTCGCTTGCAACGAACCATCTGGTGGCCGTCGCCGGGATGACGGCGATGGCGCCCCGAAGCGCATTGTCCTCTGTGCCCCACGCAAGATGTTCGCTTGTTTGACTTGTTAGGCCCATTGTTCTTTTGTCTCTCAAGATTTTATTATGACTTTGCGCCTGGCTCTTGCGGCGTCACCTAACCATCCTTTCGCAGGGTGACTCTCGCATGGCGCTTATTTAATGATACTAATCGACTTTTGGTCTTCTAAAAAAATAAAACGCATGCGACAGGCGGCTTACGTTAATTAAGAATATTTCTCATATTCAAGGAATATGCTTGAATACCTGCTGCGCAACTTGCGCAAACGTTTGCGTTTAGCGGGGGACGGTATTCCCGTTCTAATGTGCTGCAGTCGATAGGCACGTTCGTAGCAATGAAGCAGTGAATTGAGGCACGAGCGGATCTCAACGCCTGAAAAAACAATTGACGTCAGACGTACTCGTCCTGAAATGGGGCTTCGCTGACCTGCAACATCTGAATCTCATGTGTTTACCTCATCAAGTCGATGATAGCTGTATCGGCCCGGAATCATTGGGTTGCTTATTCAATAAGTGGGAAGGCACATAGCGGAGTTTGCCGTTCTAGATTAGGAGTTTGCGATTGCCTTTGACTAAGGCGAGGATGTCGCTCGGCGGTCGCAGTGCGCGTGTCTGGGTTCGGTAGCAAGCGGTTTAATGACAGCGCTGCAAGTCGTTAGACATCCAATGAGAGATGAGCCTTAGAAGCGTGGCACGAATGCTTGTTCGATAGGGCAGTTCGCTTTGCTAGCGCTTTTTCTTCGTATCCGGTTGCTTTCGCATTGTCCCAATGGCGACGTCTTTCAGTCTTTGGCGCGGACACGCATGTTGTTCGTCCGCACCCGGTATCTGTTCGACCCCATCCTGCGCATACCGCTTTCGTCGATCGAAGATGCGCTGCTGGCTGTGAATGATGTGGTGCGGAAAGAGCGAACGGGCAGGCGGCAAACAGATTCTGTGCGTTGCCGGTCTGTCATTGTCAAACCAGCATAACGCTCGCGAATGATCTAACGTGCCCCCGGTCGGCGGTCACCGCGTCCAATCGGTTGTTGCTGGGCTTCGAGCGCCGACGCGACACGAGACCTTGCGCTCCGTGTTCGCGCAGTCGCTCGACCAGCCGACGGATCTGTCGGCTGGTCAACTCGAGTCGTTGCTCCGCGCGCCACGGCTTGAGCTTGCCGTCCGCCAGGTCCTCAATCACCTTGAATCGGTCCAGCTCGCGCATCGTCATCGTGATCCGTTCTGTCGCAGCCATCGAAGCCTCCCGCGCTGGATTCCCAGCGGCCGATCAGCTTACGATGGAGCGAAAAAAGGACATTTCAACTTGGCTAAAAGCGGACATTACTAAAAAGCTGCGACAGTCAAAACTACGCTAATTAAGCTTATGTTAAATCACCAATGAACCCAACCCACCGTCCCGCTCACCCTCAAGCCCCCCAGGCCCTGAGATTCAAAAACTCGCGACGCGTCTTCGGCCCATGCGTCACGAAGCTCGGATCCGGCCGCTCCTCACGATATTCCTCGCGCTCGAACGCGATCTTGTCGCTCTTCACATACTTGCGCAGCACGTCGGCGGGAACCGGATAGATTCTGAGCGCATTGAGCCCGAAGATGTTTGCGCGCATCGCCGGAGTGATCTCCGGGTACCCGTGCCTGTCCCGCAGCGGGGCTGAAATCTGAAACGTGCGAAAGGCCTGTATCTGGTCCTGCGGCGAACCGTACCAGATCGAGTCCGTTCCCCAGAGCACGTTCGCCTCGCCGCAGGACTTGAGCAGCTTGCCGAGCGTGTGGGCGGCGGTGTCGGGATCGCGCATCGCAAAGCGCCACGTCGACCCGAGCTCCGCATAGACGTTCGACCCCGGTTTCACGCCGTTCTCGCGCAGGCTCGTGACGAGCGCGTCGATGCCGTCCGCGCGACGCGGGTCGTAAGGACCCTCGCCGCTTCCCGGCACGAATCCCGAGTGATAGATCAGGAAATTGACATCCGGATAGCGCTTCGCCACGCGCCCGATGTCGACGCACGTCGAGTGTTCGTACGATCGCTCGCCAAACGGAATGCCCTTGTGGATCGCGATATTCTTCACGCCGAGCTTGCGTGCCTTTTCGATCAGCGCGATGCCCGGTTCGTCGTCCATGAAAAAGCCCCGGCCGCTCGGCCCCCATTGCGTGTACGTCTTCCACGCCGAGATCCTGTAGCGCTCGGCGAGTTCGTCCATGCCCTCGAGATCGCCCGGCTGGTTCGGATTCACGCGGCCATGAATGTAGATGCGGTGCGTGCCGTCGAGCCGCGCGACGATGCCGGCCGTCGCCTGCGCTTCCTCCATCGTGAGCGGTTCGTCCTCGCGCGTGGAAGGCACGAACGACAGCACCATCAGGTCGGTGTCGGAATCGAGGAAGACGTCCTTGACGAACTCGTCGGGCCCGATGCATTGCAGGTAGCCGAGTTGCCCCGCGCCCGCGGCTCGCGCGCAGTGGCTCGTCTTCGGCATCTGCAGCGGTCTTGCGCCGGGCGGCAGGCGCTTCGTCCACGCGCCGGTCGGATTCACGAAATG
>Ga0163162_10001199_pt1 | contig 24183 bp, 20 predicted proteins | sample S55metaG_FD_115310 | JGI IMG/M metagenome (GOLD analysis project Ga0163162, IMG submission 115310) | Switchgrass rhizosphere microbial communities from Kellogg Biological Station, Michigan, USA - S5-5 metaG | ecosystem: Host-associated > Plants > Roots > Rhizosphere > Soil | place: USA... | reverse complement strand
TTTATTGATCTTTGGAACTGTTCCTTCCTTACCTGTGTACTTTGAGATTTTATGTAACGAATTTATATTGACATACAGGATATCACTGTCCTTATAAATAATTCGCACCGCTTCCTGCAATTTTCCATTCGCTTCAATCTTTTGCAGGCCACTGTAACGGCCAACTCCATGATCGATATGCGTTACATAATCCCCAGGTTGTAGTTCACGAAGCGTCCGAAGTGTAAGCGCTTTATTTTTATTATAAGCCTGTTTGATTTTGTATTTATGGTAACGCTGGAATATCTGGTGATCAGTATAGCAAACAATTTTCAGATCGTTATCAATAAATCCTTCGTGAATGGAAGTTGGAATTGGGGTGAAATGAATTTCTGATTTCAGGTCATCAAAAATCGTGTGCAATCTTTCCAATTGCATAGGATTCTCCGCAAATAGAAATATCGAATATTTTTTAGCTTCCCAGGTTTTCAAATCCTTTATCAGCAACTCAAATTGCCTGTTAAATGCGGGCTGGGCGGACGTATTGAAATCTATCGTGATCCAGGAATTTGCACTGGAGACCGGCAATTGTTGTCCAAATTCAACAACATGTTTCTCCCCTAACGAGGCTTCAATAGATGATGCAGTAATAAAATCCCCTTTCGAAATATTTTTTACAATGTTGGTATCATCAACGTTGGATGAAGATGTACCGGAATCAGATTCGAGATATCCATCCAGGTCATCTTCCTGGTTCACCACTCGTCCTTTAATATATTGCCAATCCTGCATCCATATCACCGTATTTTCAGGAATAAAATCGAATAGTGATATTTTTTTCGCGTCGTCAAATTGTGTTTCTATGTTTGGAATGATGCTTACCGACAATAATTTTCTTTCACTCAGTTGGGTCTCGGGATCGAAGATCCTGATCGAGTCAACCTCGTTTCCAAACAATTCTACACGATATGGTTTTTCATTCCCAAATGAATAGATATCGAGTATTCCTCCCCGTAATGCAAATTGACCGGGCTCATACACAAAATCGGTTCTATCAAAACCATAAGAAACGAATTTTTCCATCAGTGAATCCGGATCAATTGTATCACCGGTTTTAATCGAGATGATATTTCGTGATAACGTTTCAGGTAATACAACCTTTTCAAAAATTGCTTCCGGATACGTAACAAGTATTTTTTTATTTCCTTCGGCACCCAGTTTTGTCAACGCCTCAGTACGCAACATCACATGGCTGCTATTGAGTAACCGGTAATTCTTTTTGTTTTTAAAGGATGCTGGAAAGTAAAAGATGTTCAATCCTTTAGTAAGATTCTCGACCGTGTTATGAAGATAGGCAGCAGATTCTTCGTCTTCACATATAACCAGATGATTATATTGACTCGTAATGCTGTTGTTGAAGATCGCGCTGATTACAAATGCGGGTGAGCTACCCTGTAAGTTTTTGAGGAAGATTTTTTGGGGAGCGGACATAGTGATCTTGTCCGCCAGCTGAAAAAGACGGGGAGAACGCACAAACAATTCTGATAACTCCTCAATGTTCATCAGTCTGCAAATATACGGCGCGCCGATGACAGAATGAAGATTAAGGGTTAAGATTTAAACCTGAGTCCTAACCTCAACCTCAAACTTCCACCTCCACCTCAACATTCACCAGATTCACCGCATTGCACCCCTCAAAGCAACCACTAACACGAAAAAAATGTATTACTAAAAAGCGGATCAGTAATGGGCGTCGTAGTCCATTTTTATTTCGACTTTTGTGAACTTTTGAGGGGATACTTGTACCGGGGCAATGTTGTTTTTTCCATCGAACGTATTGGCATAAAACAGTGAGTCCTTTTTTGTAAAGAGCGAGTACTCTCCGGGAGATAATTTAACCTTGAAATAACCGTTTGCATCCGATTGCACTTTTTTGACGAGTTTTGTTTTGATGGCTGAGTAAAATACTGACTGGCCCTCTTTGATAGTCTGGTCCAGGTTTGTGAGATTATAGATATATACAGTTGTTTTTATTCCTTTGGGCCTGGTCGGTTTTTTGTCAGGAGAAGGCATCTGGTTACCCGAAACTCTGTAAACATGGCCTTCGATACCCTGCGCTTTTTGATCCAATTCAAATCCACCACCATGCAACACCGGTACCAAAGCGATAAATATCCCTGCAAAATTCCTTTTTCTCATAAAAAAGTATTTTAATTGTCCTTAATAGTAAGTTATGTCAAAAAGGATTCGGATTGGAAAAAAATGTAATTTTAAAAGCTATATAATTATATTAATGAATCGTATGAGGAAGAATAAATTTGTACCCCTGACACTATGCCTACTTCTGTTTATTGTGAGCATCCAGGTGAAAGGCCAGGTCTCAACAAACAGTTCTATTCTTCGCAAAGCCAGCCAGGAAGCGAGTTTAAAAGAAAAAGATCTTGCAAACAAACTTCTCATATTATCAAGACAAAAAGGTTGGCCTCTTACTATTACAAATAAAAAAGGCAGTCGTGCCCTATTGGTTGGGATTGATTCAAAAGGCTATCCGCTGTATGTTTCTTCCAACGATAATATTATTTCCGCAGCTACAATAAAAACAAATTTGCTTTGGCCAGGTGGAAGTACTGGTTTGAATTTAAGTGGTTCAACGATTCCAAAAGGAAAACTGGCCATATGGGATGAAGGCAAACCAAGACCTACACATGTTGAATTAGTAAATCGTATCGTGCAAAAAGATGGCGCACTGTCGTTGGCAGATCACTCCACACACGTGGCGGGCACAATGATTGCTTCCGGTGTAAATCCTGCTGCGAAAGGAATGGCATTTGGCGCACTCCAGCTATCTGCTTATGACTTCAATAATCATTTGTCGGAAATGCTCGGAGAATCGCCCAACCTTCTTGTATCAAATCACTCATACGGAACAATTGCCGGTTGGAATTTTAACTCCGACGATAATCGTTGGGAGTTTTGGGGAAACTTTGGCGACACGGTAGATTATAAATTCGGATATTATTCAAGCGATGCACAAGTTTGGGATTCGATCGCATATAATGCTCCATTTTATCTGATCGTAAAATCGGTTGGTAATAACCGTGAGGAAAATGGACCGGCGGTTGGACAGCCCTATTGGCGTTTCAATTCAAGTCATGTAATGGCTAGTGCGGGTAACCGTCCAGCCGGAATTAGCAATAATGATGGTTACGACATCATCCCAACGTATGGTGTGGCAAAAAACATTTTGACGGTGGGTTCGATTTATCCTATACCAAGCGGTTATACGCAACCGTCAGATGCGGTACTTGCAGAATTTAGCAGTTGGGGGCCGACAGATGATGGCCGTATTAAACCAGATGTTGTTACCGATGGCGTTGATGTGACTTCCAGCATCGCCACATCTGATAATGCATATGCGAGTTTTAGCGGAAGTTCCATGTCTACTCCTGCGGCGTCCGGATCATCCTATTTGTTACAGGAATATTATGCACGATTACACGGTGGCACTTTTATGCGCTCGGCAACTGTGAAAGGAATCATCATTCATACTGCAGATGAGGCAGGACCCGCAGCAGGTCCGGATTATCAATACGGATGGGGAGTGATTAATATGGAGAAGGCCGCATCCGTTGTTACTTCAAATAATAGTGACCAACTGATTTATGAAAACAATCTTCTAAATGGAAATTCATTTTCATTGCCGGTTGTTGCGTCAGGAAAAGGTTCACTAGTCGCAACAATTTCCTGGACGGATCCAAAGGGTGATGTAGACGAAACGAATCTCGTCAACAACCCGGCAAAAAAACTGGTAAACGATCTCGACATTCGCATCACTTCCGGTGCAAATACATATATGCCCTGGACATTGGATAGAAAACATCCGGGCAATGCTGCAACCCCCGGCGACGACACGCTAAATAATGTTGAAAAAATCGTGATCGCGAATGCAACCCCTGGACAGACATACAATATTAAAGTAACGCATAAGGGAACGCTTGATCGCGGACAACAAGCGTATTCATTATTAGTAAGTGGAGTCGGTGGCAGTTCTTACTGCGCATCGGCTGCAACAAGCAGCGCAGGCACGAGAATCGACAGCGTGATCATGAGCAATATCCGCAACGGAAATCCGCCAGGTTGCACAACCTATACAAATTTCACCAATGTGACTGCACAAATTCAATCTGATCAATCTATACCTTTCACCATCAAATTGAGCAGTTGTGATGGAACAACTAATTCCAGGATTGTTAAAATATATATTGATTATAATAACAATGGTCTTTTTACAGATCCGGGCGAGGAAGTTGCACAAAGCGCGATACTTAGCGGAGGACTTACAAATTTCACAGGAACGATAGTAACGCCATCTGGACTTAAGCCCGGCAATTTTACTTTGATGCGCGTTGTTGCAGTTGAAACAACAAATCCTGCGGTTGTCGTACCGTGTGGCAATTATGCAAATGGTGAAACACAAGATTACCGCGTGCAAATTGTTGCGGCGTCAAATGACCTGGGAGTTTCTCAGGTAGTTGATCCACTCGGAGCTGTTTGCGCGAATGACTCCCAGAGAGTCTCAATCAGGATAAAAAACTTTGGGACTTCTGATCAGTTCAATGTTCCTGTTACAGTAACAATTACGAATGGAGCAACTGTAATCGCTACACTCAATGCGATTTTCCCGGACACGGTTCCTGCTCTCGGAGAAGCCATTTATACCTTCCAATCTCCTTTCCAAATGCAGGTTGGAAATACTTATACAATTACAAGTAAAACAAATCTTGCAGGCGACCAGGATCCGACAAACGATCAGTACGTTGGAACTGTTACTGTCGGGCAAGGAGTAAATAATGCGAGAGGTTTTGCTGAAATATGTTCCGAAGATCCAACATCCGTGGCATTGTCCGCGAACCTACCTGATACCAATGATTTACCGGTATGGTTTGATAGTCAAACTTCAACCACGCCGATTGCAGCGGGAGCGAAAACGTCAACGACAGTTCTGCCGTCAAACAAGGTGTATTATATGGCCTTAAATGAAATTGACAATTTCGTTGGACCAAAAAATAAAATGGTTTTCCCGGAAGGCGGATACAACGAATTCAATGGTAATTTTATAAAATTCACAAATACTGTTCCGGTTACTTTGCAAACTGCAAGGCTCTATATCGGACATGGCGGAAAGATTCGATTTACTGTTGCGGATATTGTCAACTACAATCCGTCGAATGGCTCGTTCAGTTATTTCCCGATTTCGCAGAACACTTTAGACGTGTATCCAACTACGCCGAATCCTCAGCCCGGCGCTGTTACAGGAAATAATGCGGCTGACACAGGTGCGGTGTACTTATTAAATCTACCAGTGCCATTTGCCGGAGATCACGCAATCATCATCGAATGTTTGGAAGGAGCAAGCATTTTTAGAAATAATAATATCGCTACGAATCCTTATCCGTTCTCCATTCCGGGAGCATTTTATATTACAGGAAACAGTGCTGTGAATTCAGCTAATTTGAATGACACAACGTACTACAGAAAATTCTACTACTTCTTCTATAATATGCAAGTCTTGTTGGCAAATTGTCCTAGTCCAAGAAAAGCAGTTGCGGCAACTAATGCAACTCCTCCGGTGATTACATTAAATGGAAAGGTCCTGACAAGCAATGTTGCAGTAGGAAATCAGTGGTACGTAAATGATACTGCAATCGCTGGGGCAACTGGTCAAACTGACACGGTATCGATCCCGGGTGTTTATAAAACTGTGGTAACGGATAGCATCGGTTGTCAACTTAGTTCTAACGAGGTCATATATACGCCGGGGAACGGCATAGGCTTAACGGTCGGCCCGAATCCGAATAATGGTAATTTCCTTGTTCAATTCTATCTTGCCGAAAGTGCTAATGTAACGATCAACTTTGTGAATGCACTTGGCCAAAGAATTTATACCGCGAATTATCCAAACTATGGTGGTGTATTCTCAAAACAGTTGCGAATACCGAGTCTGAGTGCCGGCATTTATTTCTTAAGTATACAAATCGGAAATAATAAATACGCTCAGAAGATCATGATCAGGTAAATCGGGTATGCGATGACAGTTGAGTCGAAATAAAGAGAGGGGAGAGCCGCATATGTGTGTCGCTCTGCGCTCTTTTTATTTCGCACTTTTAACTTAGGTTCGGTGAAAATTTCTTCTCTAAATGATTTTCGAATAAAAAAAATTATATATTAGCCCATTCGATTGCTTGCTATAGAGGGCAACCTCGGGAGCGGATTATTATGATCCGCTCTTTTATTATCGCGGATTTACGGATTTAATCGGATTACGCGGATGCTGATGAATAGGTTATTTAATTTTGGTTCCTTTTTTTTCGAATTGACTTAATTGACCAATCAACGTTGGACAGTCATCCGTCATCTGTCAACTATTAACTAATTTGCACCGAAACATTCTCCCATGGCTTTACCCTGGCAAACAGGAAAAATAACAAAGATTGAAGACGAAACGCCAAACACCAAACGATTTTGGATCGAACTACCTTCTCAAACATCATTCGATTTTAAACCCGGGCAGTTCGTAACGATTGATCTTCCGATTCACGAAAAACCCAATAAACGATGGAGGAGCTATTCGATTTCATCCTGGCCCGATGGAACGAATACATTCGAACTGGTGATTGTCTATATGGAAGGTGGTGCAGGAACAAACTATTTGTTCCATCAAGTGGGAATCGGGAGTGAGTTGATCTTACGAGGACCGCAGGGAGTTTTTGTGCTTCCCGAACCAATTAATCAGGATTTATTTTTCATCTGTACGGGAACAGGCGTTGCTCCATTTCGCGCAATGGCGCATCATATTTTGAATCATAATATTCCGCACAAGAACATTTACCTGATTTTTGGTTGCCGCAAATTTGAAGATTGTTTGTATCGAAAAGAATTGGAACAACTCGCAGAAGAACTTCCAACCTTTCAATATATACCTACATTTTCACGCGAAGAACCCGATAATCAAAATCGCCTTTTTCGTACTGGATATGTACATCCGATTTATGAAGAGATTTGCAAACAGAAGGCGCAGACTTCAAACGGAAGCGCAGTAATATCCCCGGCGAATTTTTATTTATGTGGCTGGAAAAATATGATAGACGAAGCAAAACAACGGATACAAGCGTTAGGCTACGATAGAAAATCCATTCACCAGGAATTGTATGGATAGTACTTAGATCGTTTATGATCTGCGTGAATTTGAAATGATTTGTTTTCTGAAAGAGGGACTACTTCCCGGTGCCTGTTTGCTTTTGCAAATTTTCCTTGCTCAACAATTGTTTTCGCAAAGTGATATCAGGTGCAGTTTTATTTTCTTCCTGAAGATTTGCCTTCATAGCAATAACAGGGATCTTAATGTCCTGTAATTTGCTTTCAAGTGCAGTGTTTTCTTTCTCAAGTTCCAGTATCTGCGCATAATTGCTCAGCACCTCTCTCTCCAGTTCATCAATTTTATCAAGGTTTTTTCTGACTTGCGGACGTCTCAATAAATAACCCAGGATGGCAGCAACTACAATAATCAGAGCAAAGACAAATACGTTAATAGTAAATTCGAACAACGACGGCATGACGAATTAATTAAGTTATAGATTTAAAGTAAGATCAACTTTCACGTGGTACTTAACCAAGGGGGGAATCTCATAGGTGGAAGTTCTTACCTTTTTGATAGGACGTAGTATCTTCTGCCAAATGTAAGGGAGAAGTTTGAATTAAGCCTCATAAAATTTGTTTTTCTACAATTTCTTTTACGCGATCCATCGGAATACGCTCCTGTTGCATAGAGTCCCGGTATCTGATAGTTACAGTGCTGTCGTCTTTTGTTTGATGATCGATGGTAACACAGAAAGGAGTACCGATTGCATCCATTCGACGATATCTTTTTCCAATTGCATCTTTTTCTTCATAAAAACATCTAAAATGCCGTTTACAGGTATCCATCACCTGCCTGGCGAGTTCAGGCAAGCCATCTTTCTTGAGCAAAGGAAGGACCGCTAATTTTATAGGTGCAAGTGCCGGTGGAAATTTTAACAAAACCCGGCTGTCAGGTTTATCAGGCGTGCTGAGGTCTTGTTCAAGATAAGCATCACTCAGAACCATCAATACAGTTCTATCCAGACCAACCGAGGTTTCGACAACATAGGGAATATAATTCTGATTTATTTCCGGATCAAAATACTGCATTTTCTTTTTGCTGTACTGCTGATGATTTCTCAAATCAAAATCCGTCCGTGAATGGATGCCTTCTACCTCTTTGAAGCCGATCGGAAATTCATATTCGATATCACATGCGGCATCTGCATAGTGGGCGAGTTTAACGTGATCGTGAAAACGAAACTTTTCACTTTTGATACCAAGACTCAGGTGCCATTTCATCCTTTCCTTTTTCCAGAATGAATACCACTCTGCTTGCGAACCGGGTCTTATAAAAAACTGCATTTCCATCTGCTCAAATTCGCGCATTCTGAAAATAAATTGCCGCGCTACAATTTCGTTGCGAAACGCTTTACCGGTTTGCGCAATTCCAAAAGGAATTTTCATTCTTCCGGTTTTTTGAACATTCAGAAAGTTCACAAAAATTCCCTGCGCTGTTTCAGGACGTAAATAGATCTCGCTTGCTTCTTCGGATATGCTTCCCAGTTGGGTAGAGAACATCAGGTTAAATTGGCGTATATCCGTCCAGTTGGAAGTACCACTCACGCCGCATTTGATCTTGTTGTCCTCGATCAATTTTTTTAATCCCTCATAATCACTGGCCGCAAGCAATCGGTCCATTTCAGCGAGAATGGCAGTTGCCTTTTGACTATCACCTTTCGCTTCCAGTTCATCAGCAAACCCTTCGATCAGATGATCGACACGGTATCTTTTCTTGCTGTCTTTATTATCAATCATCGGATCGCTGAAATTGTCGACATGACCAGATGCCTTCCATGTCGTTGGATGCATAAAAATTGCGGCATCAATACCCACGATGTTCTCATGAAGTTGCGTCATACTCTTCCACCAGTAATCGCGGATGTTTTTTTTCAACTCACTGCCCCACTGGCCATAATCATATACGGCACTCAAACCGTCATAAATTTCACTCGAAGGAAAAATAAAACCATACTCTTTGCAATGCGAAATAATTGCCTGGAACTTCTTATTGTCATTTGCCATAGGGTGCAAAAATAAAGAACCGGTATTGATTGATTTAAAAAGATTTTTGTCTTACCGATCCAATATATTCGGACAGCACCTTTTAACTTTATATCAACTAGCCCGATTTCTGAATATGATCACTGAAGAAAAAATAAAGAAAATACGAAAAATGGTACGATCTGGAATTCCAGAAGGAGAAATAAAAGAGAATTTAGTGCGGGAAGGTTATTCGAAGGAAGATATTGATAAAGCTTTTGCACCGCAACGGTATGACATGCGGTCCTGGTACATGTTCTTTGGCATATTAATTTTCATTCTTGGGACCTGGATTTATTTAAGAACGGGAAGTTTCCTTGTAATTATATTGTCGGCATTATTGTTTGCACAATATTCCAAAGAGATTTTGCGGCTAAAAAAAAGAGACTGAGCGCATACAATTAGTCCGTCACCAATCACTTTTTTAGTTTTTCATTCCGTTTGTGTCGTTCAGCGTCCCGGATGTTTTTCTTTTGAAAATTATTCATCAATGCTTCCGTGAGATCCACTCCTGTTTGGTTCGCAATACAAAGCAACACCCATAAAACATCAGCCAATTCATCAGCAAGTTTTTTTTCCTTATCTGATTTTTTAAATGATTGATCGCCGTACACCCTGCTCATCAGCCTGGCGACTTCCCCCACTTCTTCTGTTAGAATTGCCATATTCGTCAATTCACTGAAATATCGCACACCAGTGGATTTGATCCACTCGTCGATAAGCTTCTGGGCCTGGCGAATTGAAATATCGTCGTTTGTCATATTATACCAACAAGAAAATTTAATTAAGACATTTCCTAACTAAAAATAGGAAATCTCGGCGAGTAGCTTGTCTAACGATGTGCCTATGTGTCTATGCGGTAAAAAATATTACCACATAGACACATAGGCACAGAGCAAAACATCGGGCAATTTTTCTAAACTAAAATATCGCCAACCAGGTAAGTAACCCCGTGCCCACTCATTAAGACCCTGTCACCAGCGAGTTCACAATCGAGGTATCCACGTCGTTTTGAAAGTTGAATGGCAGTCAACTTGGATTTGCCTAATTTTTTTGCCCAGTAAGGAACGGTTACCGTATGTGCCGAGCCAGTTACCGGGTCTTCATCGATACCTGACTGAGGAAAGAAGCACCTTGACACAAAATCTGAGTCATTTCCTTTTGCGGTTGCGATAACTCCTCTCGAGGGCACTTGAGCGAGAGTTTTAAAATCAGGGGAAAGTCTTTCAATCGCTTCCTGGTTCTCTAACAGTACCATATAGTCGAAAGTGGAATTGTAGATTTCCAATGGTTTTACATGCAGGGCATCCTCAATGATCTGCACACGTTCCGTCGGAACAGGAGCATTAACTGGAAAATCAAGCATGATCTTGCCGCCATCCAGTTTGGAAACATGCAATGGGCCACTCTTTGAATGAAAATGAATTTTGTCTTTCTTGTAATCAAGGTGATTAAAAAAAACGTGCGCCGAAGCGAGTGTAGCATGACCACAGAGATCCACTTCAACAGCCGGCGTAAACCAGCGAATCGCATAGTCATTTCCCTGGGGCACGATATAAGCCGTTTCTGCCAGGTTATGTTGTGCGGCAATTTCTTGCATCAGGTCATCACTAAGCCATTCGCGGAGTGGGACGATCGCAGCAGGATTTCCTCCGAATTTTTCTTTTGTAAATGCATTTACGACGTAAACTTTCATAAAATATGTTTATTAACCACAAAATTTATTTCCAGTCGCAAAACTCAAACAAATATTTAAGATAAAACAGATGCAGTTTATTTAAAAAGGGGTATATCAGATTGAATCGGGAGCCAGGTCTTCATTCCTTATTCTTCGTATCGATCACAATTGTTACAGGACCGTCGTTGAGTAATTTCACTTTCATATCAGCACCGAATTCGCCGGTTAGAATCTTCTTTCCTAAATCTTTTTCAAGCTGACTAATCATCTTTTCATAAACCGGAATCGCATAATCAGGTTTACTTGCGCGGAGATAAGACGGACGATTTCCTTTTTTTGTAGAAGCATGCAGCGTAAACTGACTTACCAGCAAAATAGCACCGTCAATTTCTTTTACAGACACGTTCATGACGCCGTTTGCATCATTGAAAATTCTCAAACTGACAATTTTATTACTTAGCCACTCGATATCATCGTTTGAATCGCTGTCCTCAATGCCAACCAGTATGAGCAACCCGGATCCAATAGATGATTTTAATTTGCCATCGATCACTACTTCTGCTTCTGTTACCCGCTGTACAACTGCCCGCATCTTTTGTTATCGCTTTAGTTTGTAATTTTAATTGATGAAGGTAGATGTTTCCAAAGAAATAACTTTTAAAACAGCACGCAGCGGCGGGAAAGGCGGGCAAAATGTGAACAAGGTAGAAACCATGGTGGAAGGCTATTTTGATATTCGCAATTCACAAATTTTGAATGAGGAACAAAAACTAATTGCGGGACGAAAATTGATTAATAAAATCAATGCTGAGGGAATATTGCAGGTAAGATCCCAAGTGCACCGTTCGCAACTGGATAACAAAGAAGAAGTAGTTAGAAAAACAAATGAACTTCTCACGCAGGCACTAAAAAAAGAGAAGAAAAGAATTGCAACAAAACCATCAGGCGCTTCAAAAGAAAAAAGAATTGAATCAAAAAAGAAACAATCACAAATAAAAGGTGCAAGAAAAAAAATCCGTCGCGACGATTTCTGAGCAACTACTCATATGAAAACATTTTTTAAATATTTTATTTTCACTGCCACTGCCTGCATCTTGTATATATTGAGCGCTTTCAGAACTCGAGATTCAAAATTGTCGGATCATTCGGGTATGGAATTCATTATTCATTTTAAAGCGACTGTCAACGGAGAACCTTTAACTTTCAAGAAGAAATATTCAAATTCATTTAAGGAATCTTTTTCAGTGGAAAGATTCAAATTCTATTTTGGAAAAGCCAGGTTGATAGCAGAAACGACAAAACGCGGAGTTCCATTGGAAGGTGACGAATATTCACTTATCGATTTCAAAGATTCCACCCTATGCACACTTCGATTTCATACCCGCCCGGGTAAATACAATCAATTGGATTTTTTGCTTGGGGTTGACAGCATCCGCAATACCACTGGTGCACAAACCGGCGCACTTGATCCATCCAAAGGGATGTTTTGGACCTGGAACTCCGGATATGTAATGGCGAAACTTGAAGGCACATCGCCATTGTCAAAACAACCAGCACATGTCATCGAGTATCATATTGGTGGATTTCGGGCACCATACAATACAGCCAGGGAAATAAAAATGAAATTTCCAGATAAGCAGGAGACAGAGATAACGGGTCAACGAAACTGCGAAGTTTTTATCAACGTGGAATTAAACAGTTGGTTCGACGGCCCAAACCCGATTCATATTGCTGAAATATCCACTTGCACAACACCTGGCGAACTTGCAAAAAAAATATCCGATAATTATAAGCGCATGTTCAGCATTACCAGAATTGTAAATTAATTCGATTGAAGATCACCATCCTCATATTGCTTTTATTGCTTACAACGCATCTAATCTTGTTGCAGTCATTTCAGCTGCCGGATAAATTGATAGGAACGCCGATGCGTTTTGAAGTTCCAAAAGGTTTTCCCGCGCCCCAATACAAATTTCAAAACAACCCGCTTACGAAAGAGGGTTTTGCGCTGGGTCGCAGGTTGTTTTATGATGGCAGACTTTCGAGGGATGGAAACTTTCCATGTTCGTCCTGTCATCAACAATTCGCCGCTTTCGCAACTTTTGAACACCGTTTAAGCCACGGATTCAACAGCCAGTTTAGTTTTCGAAATGCCCCGGGGCTATTCAATATCGCCTGGGAAAAGGAACTGCACTGGGATGGAGGTATCAATCATATCGAAGTTCAACCACTCGCGCCAATCACTGATCCACATGAAATGGCAGACAGCCTGGATAATATTATTGGAAAGCTGAAGAAGGATCCTATATATAAAAAAATGTTCGCTGCCGCTTTTGGAGATGGTTTGATCAATTCACAAAGGATACTGAAATCGTTGGCGCAGTTTACAGGATCCCTGGTTTCGGCAAATGCAAAATATGATAAAGTAAAAAGAGGTGAAGCTTCATTTAATCAATATGAACAAACCGGATATTCCATCTTTGTTCAGAAATGTGCCGCATGTCACAAAGAACCATTGTTTACTGACCTGAGTTATCGAAACACGGGTCTCGAAGTCGATTCAACATTGATAGATCTTGGGCGCATGCGCATCACCGGTAGAAAGGCAGATTCTATAAAATTTAAAGTTCCAAGTTTACGGAATGTATACCTCACTGCTCCCTACGGACATGATGGAAGGTTCGGTACTATTTCAGATGTGCTGGACCATTACAGCTCGGGAGTGATCAGCAGCCCGACCCTGGATTCTCTATTACAAAATGGGATTGCGCTTAGTGACAACGATAAGTTTTACCTGATTTCTTTTTTGGGAACATTGACAGATTCAATTTTTATAAGCGACAAACGTTTCTCTGAACCGAAATAAAAACCGAGAGCAGGCTTCCCCCGAAACCTGCTCCGATTGTTTGCAACCATAGACTATCCTGATGACTCATACTTTCTTTCAGTGATAAGCTTCGTGCATTATCCGATACACATTGCCGTTACACTGGTATGCATTTGTTTTCGATAGAACGGAAAAATTAAAGGGTACCTGGTGTGATAAGGGCTGATGGATCACGGGCCAATTTGTCAATGCTGATAGCAAATCATTCATCGCATAAAAGCATTCAGTTATCATATTACAGATTGATGTTTTCATAAAGTCAGCATAAATCATTTTCATTTTATATAATATCGATTGTCTCAAATTGGGGTACGGCGGAGAAATCGCGGTCTTGAAGTGTGAACCGCAAACGCAGAGGGGATATATCAGCAACTACAAACGTGTAGAACTATCAATGGCATCGCTGTGACTTCTCCAGTGCTTGATTTCGTTTCTAACTTTTTTACTTTTTTGCCGCAACCTGAATCACTTCTCCTACATCGACCACAGTTGCAACAAACTTCCTGCTTCTCAAATCCCGCAGCAGATAGTTGATCTGGTTGCGGGATGCATCTTTCACTAATTTTTTCAAAGGGCATCACACAAGGTTTAATGGTTAACGGTTCTTGAAAGCGGCGCTTCTGATTTCCAGGGTCAGGGTTCGGGGGTTAAAACAGATCCGGGTTATTTCCGAATTGCTGATACAAAGTTGGGGGCATTTCGAGTCGATACCTAGAGCACTGATACTGAAATGACGTAGGTATTAATACCTAAATTTTACGTAACAAATACCTGCGTTTGTTAAATTACTATCTGTTATTTTGCCTTTTAATTAACTAACATTAAAAAACTTATCATGAAAACGAAACACAAATCCTGGTCAGCGTTTTTATTAATCGCCCTGATGGCTGGAATCGCCGGTTGTAATCAACAACCTACACGCGACGGCGGTGGCAGCCCGACTGGCACAATTCCTTACAATGAAGACAGCGTTCGTCCGCATATTTTGAAAATCGACGAAGCAAAAAAATATACTGCCAAATACAGAAGTTGGTCAGACACAGCCAGCAAACAACTGAACTATCGTGCCGGCGTAAGTGGCGTTGACTTTGGAAGAGCCGAATCTTTTAACCGTGATGCCATCATCGTGCTCTTGAATCAGACTGATTCTACAGGTAAACCAGCTGCCGGAGTCAGAGTATACTATGGTGTGGATGAAGGTGGACAGGTACGGATGATTTTAGTTCCTTACGACTCAAAAGGAAACGATATCGTTAAACAGTTGGTCGTTGAAAAAGCTGCCAGGATTCCGGGAATTTCGGAAGCAAAAGCATATTGGGATAATGGACAGACTATTGATAACGGTCAGCGTTGTCCTACCGTTTGCTCTTCACCCAGTTTATAAAATATATTTTCCGATAACCGATGAAGTTTGACATACTTTTTGTGATTTCGCTTTCTATATGGATACCGATTATTATCGGCGTCATAAGGTTCAAAACAATTAAAAAATCACTTCTGCCTTTTTTTTGGACACTGGTTGCAGGTCTTTTGCAAGAAGTGGCCAGCTTCATCATTATTTCAAAACAAGAATTTTCTTCAAATGCTATCCCATCTAATATTTTTATCATCGTAGAATGGGTACTACTGGCTTACCAGTTTCATATTTGGGGATTTCTGAAAAACAGAAAAAAACTTTTCTATTTACTACTCGGCGCAACGTCTCTGATTTGGGTAATTGAAAATTTAGTTTTTGGAAAAATAGTTGTCTTCAGTCCTTATTTTAGAATCTTATACTCGTTCATGTTGACATTGCTGAGTATAACCGAAATCAATTATAAGATCACGCACGACAATAAAAATCTTTTTAGAAATCCGCGGTTCCTGATTTGCATTGGATTTATTCTATTTTTTGTTTACCAGATTTTGTACGAATGGTCATACCAGGTCAGCCTCGTACACGAACCGGGCCAGTTCACAACTACCATTATTTCGCTGTTCACTTATATGGACGCGTTAACAAATATTATTTTTGGGATAGCATTTTTAGTAGCACCGAGAGATCAAAAATTTAATCTTGAATAAAATGATTGTTAGGGCGTAATGCCATGCAAAACCAGTTGCTATATATCAGTATAATTTTTGCAGTAGTCATTACTGTAATTCTTATCTATTTCTTTGCGTCGATCATTCGATACCATCGTCGATATATGCGTCTACAACGTGAGCGTATCCTAGCTGAAATTACTATTCAGGAAAATGAACGCAAACGAATCGCGACCGATCTTCATGACAGTCTTGGTCCTCTCCTGTCCGCAGTAAAACTGAACATCAACAGCCTCGACATTCAACCGCAAGACAAGGCCATCCTTGAAAGAGCGGGCAAAACACTTGACGAAATTATTGGCTCAATGCGCCAGATTTCCTACGATCTCCTTCCAAATACCCTTGCAATGAAAGGACTCACGGAAGCAACTCGTGAGTTTGTCGGCAACATCGGCTATAATAAAGGAATCAACATCCAATTGTATGTCGTGAAGGATATCAATGTTCCAAAAGAAAAAGAGATTCACATTTTTCGCATGTTGCAAGAGATCATTCACAATACCATCAAACATGCAAAGGCAAAAAATATGCAGATTGGTTTCAGTGAAGAGGATAATAGTCTTCTTTTGCTGGCCAAAGATGATGGAATAGGGTTTAATGTAGAAGCCGAAAAAGAAAAATCCGGCGGCCTGGGGTTAAAGAGTCTAGAAAGCAGGTGCGAAATTCTCAATGGCGTTTTGAACATCGAATCAAAACCAGGCTTCGGAACCAACTATTTTGTCAAGATCCCACTTTTTGGATAGAAGATTTTACCGCGCGGGTTATGTTTCACACAAAGGCACAGAGGTATGCATAGCGACTCTTGTGGTACTTCGTGCCTTTGTGTGAAACAAAATCAAAATATTTCAACCCCTCCAGTAATTGTTAATTTCTTTCAACATCGCATTTTCTCTGGATAAAAAATAACATTAAAAGAACTTAATTGAAAAATTTCAATGGTTTTAATTTAATTTTGAGTGAAAGCAAATTCGAGAATGCCAAGAGCGAGCATTTTATAATTTGCTCATTACATTTATCTCAAGTGAACTACAATATCAGCCTCGTCATTGCCGATGACCACGAAATTTTCAGGGATGGACTTGCCCTGATGTTGTCCAAACAGGACAATATTTCCCTGCTTGCCCAGGCCGAAAATGGAAAGGAACTCATTGAAATGGTTGACCAGTTTCACCCCGATTTGGTGATCACCGATATCAGGATGCCCCATCTTGATGGTATTAAGGCAACGAAACTTCTACTTCAAAAAAATCCAGAGTTAAAGATCATCGCGCTTTCCATGTTTGATGAAGAGAATCTAATTGTAGAAATGCTGGAAGCGGGTGCAAAGGGGTACTTGTTGAAAAATGCAGATAAAAAAGAAATCCTGGAGGCCATCCATACGGTTTGGGATGATAATATTTTCTACTGCCGGCACACTTCAGCGAAGCTCGCATCTATGATCGTTAAAAGCCGGTTTGACCCGCATAAAAAGAAGCAGGAGATTATTTTCAGCGATCGCGAAAAAGATATCATCAAATTAATCTGCCGCCAGCTCACGGCGCAGCAAATCGGTAACCAGCTTTTTTTAAGCAAACGCACGGTAGAGGGTTACCGGACAAAGATCATGGAGAAGATGGATGTAAAGAATACCGCAGGCGTGGTCATATTCGCGCTGAAGAATAATATGATCAAAGAAGAAGAAATTGTGTAATTTTTCGTTTATCCAACTTGGTTAGTTCCAATTATTTTTGTTTTTTAAACCGACAGATTGAGTAGCATAAAAAAATTAGCTGGGCAAACGATTTGGTATGGAGCCAGCAGCATCTTTGCGAGGTTCCTGTATTATATGCTGACTCCGTACCTGACGCTAAAATTTAGCGGAACAATTCAGTACGGCCAAATGACCCTGGTATACTCACTCATCCCGTTTTTAAATACCCTGGTTCTTTTTGGATTTGAAACCGCCTATTTCAAGTTCGTTTTACGAAAAGGGCAAGAGCAGGATGTTTATGACACCATTGTGTCGTCGCTATTAATGAGCACTTTCTTCCTGACTCTTCTAACGGTATTGTTTAACCGCCAGATCGCATCATTTATTGGAATTCCAAAATATCCTGAATACATAACGATCAGCGCCTTTATCATCGCGTTCGATGCAATATCCGCCATTCCATTTGCAAAACTCAGACATGATGGGAAGCCCAGGAAATTCGCATTCATTCGTATAACCGGCATCTTGCTAAATATTGGCGTCGCCTATTTCTTTTTATCAATTTGTCCTGCCCTTTATAAAAAACATCCGAATAGCATTTTCCTCGTTATATACAACGCCAACTTTGGTGTCGGCTATGTTTTGATCGCAAACCTTGTACAATCTTTTTTCCAGGTCGTAGCTCTTTCGAAAGAATTTGCACAATTCAAATGGAAACTGGACAAGGTATTGTGGCGCGAAATCATCATCTATTCGCTCCCGCTTACGATTGCCGGATTTGGAGGCATGATCAACGAAACATTTGATCGGATTCTTCTGGAAAAAAGATCACCATTACATGGAGACGCTGCAACGTATGAAGTTGGAGTCTATGGCGCATGTTACAAATTATCTATCCTGATCACATTGTTTGTACAGGCATTTCGCATGGGTGCGGAACCATTTTTTTTCCGGCAATCGACTGAAGAAAATGCACCAAAAGTGTACGCGCGCGTCATGAAGTTTTTTGTGATCACCATTTGCTGTATGTTTCTATTCGTAGCATTATATCTTGACATTTGGAAATATTTTATCCGCGACGAAAAAATGTGGGAAGGATTGAAAGTCGTTCCAATACTTTTATTCGCCAATATGTTTCTTGGCATTTATTACAACTTATCGATCTGGTACCGCTTGTCGCACAAAACAACTGCAGGCGCATATATAACACTGATAGGTGCGGCCATTACGTTAATCGTGAACTTTCTTTTCATTCCATACTTCAGCTATATGGCGTGTGCATGGGCAACTTTTCTCTGCTATGGAAGCATGATGGTAATTTCATTTGTTTGGGGACAAAAACAATATAAAATTCCATACGCGTGGAAAAAACTGGTTGCCTATATGGTGATTGTGGCAATCTTATACTTCGTTTATCAGTTCCTCACCAGCCTCTGGACAAGCACGTGGTTAAACATCGCACTGGCAACCGTATTTATTTTATTGTACGTATTATTTGTTTTGCGTGTTGAGAAGAAAGAGTTTCAGAAATTACCGTATATCGGGAGATTGATTTGAGGCAAATGTGAAGCAAATGTGATGAATGTGATGAGTGAATGTGAAGATGTGAAAATGTGGAGATGTGAAAATGAATCGCGGATTTGCGGATTACGCGGATTTCGTGGATCTTCCAGTTTAAAATTGATTAATAACGTTAGCTTTTTTTTCGCAGGAAACAATCAATATTCAATAATGATATTCAACTGGAAGATCCGCGAAATCCGCTTAAATCCGCGAATCCGCTATTCACGTTTGCTTCAAAAACGGATTATTCTTCTTCTCAAATCCAATAGTTGTCGATTCACCATGGCCCGGGTAAACAACGACATCGTCCGGCAATACAAACAATTTTTCCCGGATACTTTTGATAAGCGTATCAAAATCTCCTCCGGGCAAATCGGATCTCCCAATGCTTAAACGAAACAGTACATCACCGGCAATGATAAATCGTTGCGCCTCACAATAAAAACAAATGCTCCCGGGGGAATGCCCGGGTGTAAGTAAGACTTCCAGTCGATCGTCATTTATCAAAATAGTATCTCCTTCTTTCAAAAAAATCAAATCACCACGGTAATTTTCAAAAGGCATGTTCCATTGCAAACCCGCCGCCGGTGCGTTGTCCAGGACAATCTTTTCTTTTTCGTGGATGTGTAAGGTGAGCCCATAATTGTCGTGCACGAACTTGTTTCCGAATACGTGATCCAGATGACAATGGGTATTTAACAAATATTTAGCGGCTAATTTCTCTTCAGATATAAATTCTTCAAGCGTTCTTCGTTCATTTCCAAAATAGCATCCGGGATCGATGATACAGCAGGCATCTTTTTCATCAAAAAGCACGTATGTATTTTCTTGTACGGGGTTGAATGTAAATGATTTTATCTGCAGCATACACGAGCATTTTCAAGGTAAAATGAATTTCACCGATTATATGGATTGTTATAACTTTAAAAATTCAAAGAATTGGTATGCAAGATCAGAATAAGTTGATGTTCAAAGAATTTTTTTTAGTTCTCGCCAGTTTGTTTCTCTTGCTTTTTCACTCTCAGGCTCAGGTTAATACAGTTGAATTTGGTCGGAACCGGTTACAATTTAAAAACTTCAAGTGGAAATATTATCAGACTCCAAATTTCAATTCTTATTTTAGTCAGAACGGTCAACCTCTTGCACAATTTGTAGCACAACTCGCCGAAAAAGAATTGCCTTCCATCGAGCAACAGGTTGAGTATGGTTTGCAGCGTCGCGCAAATATCGTAATCTACAATAGCTATAACGAAATGGAACAGTCGAATATCGGGTTGAACCTCGACTGGCAAACCACCGGTGGCATAACCAAGCTGGTAAATAACAAAATGGTTGTGTACTATACCGACGATCATAACAAACTTCGTATCCAGGTCAGGCAGGGAATCGCACGCATACTCGTTGAAAATATTCTGTTCGGTGATGACCTGGGAGAATTCGCCGCCAATCAAACACTTCTTGACCTTCCCCAATGGCTGATTGATGGCTATATCGAGTATATCGCAGAAAACTGGAATACAGATTTGGACGACCAATTGAAATCTGCTATTCTCTCCGGCCGATACACGAACTTTTACAACATGGCATTTGAAAAGCCAAACCTGTCCGGCCACTCATTCTGGTATTATTTCGCCAATAAATACAAGAAAGAAAACGTAACGTATTTTTTATATCTCGCGAGAGTCTATCGCAATCTGAATAGTGCTGCGCAACGAATCTGTAAGAAAAAATTCAAAGATGTATTGAAGGACTTCATGCAGGAAGAAGAAGAAAAATATTCGAAAGACATTCGCGGTCGCAGAAATTTTCCAAAGGGAACCATTTCAGTGGTTGAAGAAATTAATGAAACAAAAGATTTCTTTCACTTTTCGCCAAATCCGCAGGCACGCAGCCAGACTTATGCCGTCGTTGAATTTAAACGCGGGCAATATTGTGTGGTGCTGCACGAGAATTTTGTAAACAGAAAAGTATTGCTGAAAAGCGGCGTTCGGACAAACGATAAACAGATCAATCCGCATTATCCATTACTCGCCTGGGACGGCAAGGGCACCAGGCTGGCGGTCATTTATTGGAAGGAAGGTAAGATCAGATTGTTTGTGTATGACGTAGTCTCAAAATACAAACGAGTTGTGCAGGATCTGGATATGTTTGACCAGGTTCAGGATATGAAGTACATGCTGGACAATAATACGCTCGTGATGAGTGCCGTGAAGAACGGTCAGTCTGATATCTTCGTGTATAAAATTGACAAGCAGGAGGCAGAGCAAATTACGAATGATGTGTATGACGATCTTGATGCAACGTTTGTAACGTTTCCGAATAAAACGGGTATCATCTATTCGTCAAACCGTCCGTCGGCAACCGCCCCCACCAGTGACACTGTTCTTCCCTCAAACTATCACTACAACATATTCCTGGTTGACAACTGGAACAGAAGTGAGTTCAAACAAATTTCGCAACTCACGTATTTGAAATATGGTGACGCCCGTTATCCTATGCAGTATAACGTGTATCACTTTACGTTCATAAGTGATGAAAGCGGTATTTCAAACCGATATGCCGGATTTTTTACAACGAAGAAAGCAGGTGTAGACACCGTATATAAGATCGGGGATGAAGTCCTTCATAATCCAGACCCAAAAGAACTCGATTCGGTATTGCGCGCCGCGAAAAAAACGGAGCCCGATACGTTATATACTTTCGCGATTACAGATGACTCTGCTTACACATTCGCATTGACAAACTATCAAAGTGGATTGAAGGAAACGAAAATTGCGGGAGATGTCGGGCAAGTAAGTGAAGTGCGACAGGAAGGCGATCTAAAATTCTTATATAAATTAAAGGTTGATGAGGCTGCGCTCAAGAAAAGAAATATCAATCCGCGACTGACAGATTTTCGAAAACAGACGATTACGAATGCGCAGCTCGTAGGTGGACAAGCATTGCGCTTCCAGCAAAAATCCGGTGATTCGACAAAGAAACAGGATAATTTCTTTGAGAGTGAATTCGACAAAGAGAAAAGAGATTCCGCTGCAGGAGTCGTCAATGCACCTCCTGTTCAGGAGCCGCAGGAAGAGCCTCTATTAAAAAAGGCAAAACTGTTCGATTACAAACTTAAATTTTCTGCAGACAATTTTACTGCGGGATTCAATAACGATGTATTAGTTACCAAGTATCAACAATACACGGGTTCACTGCCAATTCAACCCGGAGGCGGCGAAGCTTTTAACGCCATGTTCAAGGCGTCTGTATTCGATTTGTTTGAAGATATTCGGTTTACCGGCGCTATGCGATTACCACTATTTGGTGGAAGCAGCAGCGGCGCGGTCGGAATCGGAGCCGGAACGGGCGGCACGAGTACAAGTGTTTTTATTCCAAGTAATTCTTCATTCTTTGACGGAGGAGGCCAGTGGTATGCACGCGTTGACTACCTGAAAAAACGTGTTGATTATTCTTTACTGTACTATCGCGAAACAGATGTGGGACAAAGTTATGCCCAGGTAGATGACAGCGGTCCGCATTTATTTGATGCGAAGTCATTTACTAATCTTTACCAGGCGATCATTAAGTACCCATTTGACCGCGTGAGAAGTTTGCGGTTATCCCTTGGCGTTAGAACGGATAAAATGACGGTACGTCCTGGCGAAGATCCTTCACTTGATACGCTCTCATTAAAAGCTCCTGATATCAGTAAAAAAACATTCGGGTTGGTAAGACTGGAATACGTATATGACAACACTATTTTAAAAGCAACGAATATCTGGAACGGATTGCGCTGGAAAGTTTACATGGATTTCAATTACCAGATCAACCAACCAGAAACAGGCGAAGGTCGCAAGATGCTCAATTTTGGGTTTGATGCAAGAAACTATTATCCAATCTATAGAAATTTCATTTGGGCAGTTCGTGCAGCGGGAGATTTCTCCTGGGGAAATCAAAAAGTTATCTATTACCTCGGCGGTACGGATGGATGGCTTTTCCCAAAAGCAAATGCGGCGCCTGCACCTGCACCCGACCAGGCATATGCATACCAATCACTCGCAGTCACGATGCGTGGATTTAATCAAAACATTGCAAACGGAAACAATGCAGTTGTTATTAACAGTGAATTCCGTTTACCGGTTTTTACAACACTCTTTAATAAACCGATCAACAATGCGTTTCTGCGCAATTTTGAAGTATTACAATTCTTCGATCTAGGAACGGCATGGAACGGATCATACGATAAAATCGAAAGACCTACATTAAGTTTTCCATTGAACGATCAGTCATCTCCATTGCGCGTGTTGTTAAAAGCAGGCGGGATCGGACCATTTGCTGGAAGCTACGGATTTGGTATACGTAGCACGGTACTCGGATATTTTTTGAGACTTGATACTGGATGGGAAATGAATGGATTCTTCAGCGGCAAGCCGACCTGGCAATTCTCAATGGGGGTCGACTTCTAATATTTTCGTAACTTCATTGACGCGGTTGGTGAGTTAATGGATATATGGGCCAAACCCGTATTTTCCATATGGATGATTGTAGTCATCGCCCTATCATAGCCCTATCATAGTCCTATCATAGCCCTATCATAGCCCTATTTTAGCCCTATTTTAGCCCGGTCAAACTCAAGTAACAGCCAGCAATTATATACGGACTCTTCGATTCATATCAGGGAACTAAATAGGAAATAAAGGTAACGGCGAGTATTTCAACCACTGGCAACTTTCACCTGTGTCACGTGCCCACTACATTTTAAATGCCGGCTTCAGCCTGTTTTTATTTTGTATCAACTTTTCTGACTCCAGGAATACAAGCATCGTTTGCATAAAAAAACTACAGAGGGAATGATTCGCTGCTTTCAAAACTTTTCGATGGCCAAACCAAACGACCACAATTGTTCCCATCATTAAAATTTGATGCCAAAGGCGATTGAAAAATTTATGAAATCGTGTCTTTCGCTCGTAGAACAGGCTTAGTGTATACGATTGAAAAACGATATGCTGGTCCTCATCTCTTAAAATCTGGGAGCAGATCTCCTTCAATAAAGCCGAGTTTGTTGCCTCTGATAAAGCTTTATAATATACTTTGGCAATA